>Ga0115000_10000109_pt1 | contig 68685 bp, 61 predicted proteins | sample ArcticOcean_MG_C_6_FD_89690 | JGI IMG/M metagenome (GOLD analysis project Ga0115000, IMG submission 89690) | Marine microbial communities from western Arctic Ocean - ArcticOcean_MG_CB8_128 | ecosystem: Environmental > Aquatic > Marine > Oceanic | place: Arctic Ocean: Canada Basin | collected... | reverse complement strand
TTAATTTCCCTTTTCCGCGCTTTATCGAGTAATTCCAAATTCATAATTAACTCAAATTTTATTCACTTTTAACATAACTATTTGTCCATCATTCTCTTCGCTTATTTTTACAACATCAACATTCTCCTTAAAATGATTAGCGGCTCCTTTTATCAAGCCTGTGGCAACATCAGACATTTTTCTTGAAGACCTGTAATTCAACATCATCTCATTCTCACTTTTTATTTCGGCATCAAATCTAGGTAACTCAGCATCCGGATAAAGCTTTAAAACTTCGGGATGAATATATTGGTCTATGGAATTTAAAAAGCTAAACAAATTAGGTTTTTCAACAAACACTGGGTATTTAGTTTTTAATGTAGTGAAGAAATATTCACCAAAAACCGTCAACAATGCTGGGACCGGAATCCCTTTTATTTCAGATAATTTTCCAACCATCTTAAACATATCTTTATGGCTATATGTACCTACAGAGGTATAAACCCCTTCCGTGTCGAGTTCACATTCATCAATTATTTGTTGAACTACTTCTAAGCCAAACTCATTTTCAACTAATTCTAAAAATTCGGTAAATACAATTCCTTTCATAACCAATCTTTTTTTAATATTATCTCAAAACAACTGCCCTCTCCCAATGTCTATTTAGCGAAAATTTGTCCCTTGTTAAATTCAATGTATTCTTTTGCGATGCTTAAGCCTAATTCTGTGCTTTTAATTTCTGTAACATTGTCTGCACGAAAAAAGGAATCAAATAGCTGTAACCGTTCCTCTTCTGGAACACCTATTCCGTAACCTTTTACCGATAACACAAATTCTGTGGGCTTAAAATGGAGAATCAATAATAATGCTGTTTTTTTTAGTCATCAAAGAATATTCTTTTTTGTTATTTAACACTGGTTTTAATTTTTTAGTCTTAGGCCAATAAGTTTCAGCAATTCTGTGGCCGAATAAGGCTTTGAAACAAAATCGATAGCGCCTAAAGCCATTGCTCTTTTAACATTTATTTCTTCTGTTTTAGCTGATAAAAATATAAATGGTGGTAATTCTGATCCTTCAGTAAGGGCCTTCAATTCTTCTAACACTCCGAAACCATCCATATGAGGCATATTTATATCACAAAGCACCAAGTCCGGAACGACTTTAGAGAACATTTCTATTCCTTCCTTTCCGTTTCCTGCCTGAATCACAGTATGTCCAACAACTTCTAATATCTCCGCCAACGTTTCACGTAACAGAACATCATCCTCGATAGTTAATACCTTTGCCATAATAAAAAATTTTTAAGTTAAGTTGAATCAAACTTAAGACCTTCCGTCAATAGAAACAATAGTGAGTTACCCAACGTTGAGATTGACCTTCCCAACCCTAAATCCTAAATCCTATAAAAGAGCCTTTAGTAAAGCAGCGTACTAAGTAATAAACAATCTTTTATACGCATCGTTAAATTCAACGCTCTTTCCCTATGTTGCTTTTCACTTACCCAACGTAACGAAGGGACTATCCAGAATACGGATCGAGCCCATATTTCTTAAGGGGGTAAATCAAAAATGATTTATTTTTGACCTATGAAGCTAACGGGATTCAAGTGCTATAAATCTAAGTTATCTGGTGATTTCCCACTCGTTCTTTAACTTACCTTTTTGTAAAAAACATGTCTACTAAATTGTCACCACTCCCTCCACTGCCCTTTTCAATCCTCAAAATTCACATTGTGGGGTCAAGTAGGACAATTGAAACAACTCCATAATAAAATCAAACTAGTATGTTCTCTTCACTAAACCTCTAGGGCATTTCAAGGTTATCTCTGTTCCTTTTCTCGGTATTGAGTGCAAGTCAAAGAAGAAGTCAACTGCTCCTGCTCGCTCCTCCATGTTAAGAATTCCTGACCCTCCCTGATGTTTTACTTCTTCTGGATAAAAACCAATTCCATTATCACTAACAATAACCATCACTTCTTTTGATTTGAACGAAATCTGCACCTTTATTTTGTCAGCATGAGAATACTTACATGCATTATTTAATGCCTCTTGTACAATTCTATATGCACATATTTCTGCCTCAGTTGACAATTTGTATTCGACCCCTGCTTGGGTATACTCTATATATATTGCTTGGTAATCATCCATGCTATCACAAACTTTTGATACAGCAGCACTTAATCCGTAATCCGCTAATACGGAAGGGGAAATGTCCCTCACCTCCTGCATCGCGCTCTTAATTACATCAATAGAATCTGACAACACTCCCATCAATGGTTTTGATAATACATTTGCAGTCCTTATAGAACCTAGAGCAAATTTTGCCGCTGTCAATTTTTGACCAAGTCCATCATGTAATTCTTAAGCAATTCGTTTTCTTTCGGATAGTTCAGATCGATAAAGCTTTAATTGAGTACTCTTCCTTAATTCAATTTCTAGCAACAACCTTTTGTGGAATTGCAACTAAAAGCGCAAGAAAAAAGTTAAGGTAGTTAAGCCGCTGATTTCAAATTATTGATTTGATTAAATTCTAATATTAATTTTCCGTTTAAAGTTGAATGTCTTCTTAATCGATTATACCAATTTGGTTCTGTCGCATTAATATAATCTACAAAATGATTTGACCACCTACTATCTCTCCAAAGCACAAAACGTACGATAGCTAATCGACTTAATGTTTTTAGCCTGATTCTTCTATATCATTTGCATTACCTCAACTCCAACAATCGTACTTCTAACTGGATCAAACTCCTTGAATCCTAACCCTCGTTGCAACCTGCATTTAATGTGCCGTTTGTCCTGCTCCACAATGTTATTCAAGTACTTGCATGACGTGATTTCAATACTAGTGCAGCATCCCTTATTATAGACTCTAATAGCATGGGTATTCGAGCCACTCTTATCAATGTTGATTGTCTCAGGAACAACGTTACTTTCAATAGCTTTAATCATGAAATATTGGACTGACATTCGTTGCCTGCGATTCTTTAACAGCAAGCTAACCGTATTTCCTTGCTTGTCCGCAGCACGAAACAAATACCTCCATCGCCCCTTCACCTTGATGTAAGTTTAATCGATTCTCCAACCTTTACCAACCTGATGCTTGTTGCTGCGTACCTTGTGGATTATGTGAAGAATGAGTTTGAACACCCAACGCTGGATTATGGAGTGGTCAATACTGACACCTCTCATATGAAGCAGTTCTTCAACTTTTCGGCAGGACAAACCGGAGCTTTGAATAAAGCTGCGAGTGAGATGATTGTTTTAAGGAATCTATGACCTGAAGCATTCATGTTTTGAGCTATTGGTGGCACTTAAAACTAGAACTTTAGATTTTTTTGGGGGGGCTTAATGCGACAGAACCGATATCAGCAAGGTATTGCTGAAAAATTATTAAAAATGACGCGAATTATATTTTAGCTATAAAAAGAAATTAATAAGAGTTGTATCAAGACATTAAAGACTCTTTTGTGTTCTCTAAAAAGGTTAAAGCGCCAACAGACATAGACTTTAGGAATGAGATACAATTAGTAATCTGATTCAAAAAGAGAAAAAAGCATATAAAACCTAAGTATTCGATTCGGCGGCAGCCAAGAGATGAATACTTAGTTATTGGCAAAAGTTTATTCGTGCAACAAGACCTGATCAGAATAAAATACTTTTCCTATTTTCACATCACAACGTCTTAATTATCTTCATCAGCTCTTCTTTTTTCCTAACGGATACCGAAACTACTGAACCATCAGACATACGAACAAGACCTCCTTTTCCTTTTATGTATTGATTAACATGATTAACATTTATTATTACCGACTTATGGATTTTTAAAAATCCTTTTGCTAACAATGTAGTTTCAAAATCCTTCATAGGTCTTGAAACTAACACTTTAGATCCTGTGGTTAAATGAAAAACACAATAAGAACGATCTGCCTCACACTTCATTACATCACTGTATTTAACTAAATCAAGACCTTCTGAAGTTGGCAAAGCTATTTTATCAAAAGATTCCGAAATTTCATTACTAGAACTTTGTGACTCAACATTACCTAATATGTTTTTCCTTTTATCTAACCGTAACTTAACAATATCAAGAAGCTCATTGTGGTCAAATGGTTTAACTATATAGTCATCAGCTCCTAAATTCATTCCTCGACGAATGTCTTCTTTCTCAACTTTGGCTGTTAAAAAAACAAATGGAGGAACAACATTATCTTTTAGCTTCTGAGTAATTGTTGCCAGCAGTTCAAACCCATCCATTTTTGGCATAGCAATATCACAAATGACTAAATCTGGTTTATTTGCAAGAATAGCATCATACCCTTCTTTGCCATTGACTGCTTCCGTAACAGCGTACCCCGACATATCTAATATTTCATGCAGTATTTCACGTATATCTTGCTGATCTTCTATAATTAATATCTTTTCCATCTTCACTATTTTTTAAATGTTATTGAAAACTCTGTTTTCTTATTAGGCGAACTTACTGCTGTTATCATTCCCCCATTTAACTCAATATATTCCTTACTAATAGATGTACCTAAACCCGTCCCCGGAATACCTGAAACATTGGATGCGCGATAAAAAGGCTCAAAAATATGTGGTAGATCTTTCTCTGAAAAACCCACTCCTTCATTTGTAATTAAAATAAAAACGTTGTCCTTCTCATATGAAATTGCAAATCCCGGAGATTTTTTACCTTCAGAATACTTGAAAGCATTACTAACCAAATTAGAGATTGCATTCGCTATTAATTTTGAATCTAGGTCTAACTTAGTTGGATCTCCTTTTACATCAACTTCAATTGCTCTTCCGTCAACTTGAATTTCATTATAACTTGACACCACTTCTTGACAAATCGAAACCAAATCGGTTGAAGAAAATTTCGGCACCACACTACCCGCATTGACGCCCCCTAAAACAAGTACATCATTCATCAGACTAGTCATTCGATTAATTTGCCCTTTAACTCGGGTAAACACTTTGTCAAACTTAACTGTAAACTCCGCACCCATTTCATTTTTTTGCATTGCTAATAGGCCCATACTTGATTGAATCACAGTAAGTGGGGTTCTAAATTGATGTGACGCTGAAGCAACAAATCTCGATTTGAATTGACTCAATTCTTTTTCCTTTTTTAGACTCATAGCCAATTTAACTTGTGCTTGTTCTAGTTTCAATGTACGATCTTTAACCTTTGACTCTAATTGCTTAGTAAACTCCTCTTTTATTTTTTGAGCTTCTTTCTGCTCAGAAATATCTCGTGAAATACTCGACACTCCTTTTATTTTCCCCTTGCGATCTTTTAATGCGAAAATCGACATGTTCACGTGAAAAACTTCCTCACCTTTCTTCACCTGCTTCGTGTCGTAACTTTCAACAAACTTTCCTTCACAAACTTGTTGAAAAATATTTTGATGTTTTTCAAGTAGTGATGCTGGTACCAATGTTTCAAAAGAACACCCCATTATTTCCGTCGAATTGTATCCAAACAATTTTTCTGCGCCAAAATTCCAACTAACAATATCACCATGCTGGTCGGTACTAATTATAGCATCAGTAGAGTGAGAAACAATGTCTGCAAATTTAGCAACCTCTTTTTCTGCATCTAATCTTCTTCTATTATTGTGATAAGCATTAACCAATGTACCACAAGTCGATAAAAAAGGAGCGAGTGCTTCTATACAGGCTTCTGTATATTCACCTTTTTTCTTCATAGCACCAATAATACCTATCAACTCATTATTTTTAAAAAATGGCAAACCAAGAAAACAATTACTAGTAGAACCTATATCCCCCCCTGCGTCTGTTAAGCTCTTAATACAAAGATCATTCAAAAAAAGTGGTTCTCCAGTACTAATTATCGTCTTAATAAATACCTTCATTTGAACCTCTTCGAAATCTTCAGTTACCTTTACATCATTAGAAGTAAGATTTTCACCATTCTTATATAGCCCCATAATAGCATGAGTTTTAAAATACCGCCCCTTTTCATTGGTTCGCACTTCACCAATAAAACCTTGCTCACTTTGAGTGATTTCAAGTAAAGACTCTATCATCTGAGAAAAAGACTTTTGTGAAGAATACTCGGCTATAAATGTGTTTTGAATATTTGCAACTGCACTCAATGTTTCTTGCGATCTTCTTTGCAGTGTAATATCAACATTTGTCCCTGTCAATCGTATAGCTTTCCCTTGTTCATCGAGCACTACAGTGCCTTCTCCATGAATATACCTTATAGAGCCGTCAGGCCAAACAACTCGAAATTCAACGTTGTATTCTTTTTCCCCAGAAAGCGCTAACTTAATTTGATTTTCAGCATACTCTTTATCTTCAGGATGCAGGCTCGAAGACCATGTTTCATACGCCTCCACTCCATCCGTCTTGTTTACCCCATATATTGTATACATGGCATCATCCCATATCAAAACATCCTCCTTTATGAGCCAATCATAAATACCAATATTTGTAGAACTTGTCGCGAGCTTTAAACGCTCCGCTTGCAACATGATAATTTTTTCTGTTGCTTTCCTTTCAGTAACGTCCCTTAAAACAACTTGTGTTTCAATTTTACCTGCAGTCGCTATAGAGGACACATGAGTATCTCCATAAAAAATCACTCCTCTTTTTTTTAAAAATCTGACTTCATTTACAAAATGAACTTGCTCGCTTTCAATTCCTTTTGTTGCTGTTTTCAGTAAATGATAATCATCTTTCAAAACAAGTAACTCCAAAGCGTCATGCTTCAATACTTCCTCTTTATCCTTATAATTAAACAACTTAAGAAATGACTGGTTAACATTTGTTACTTGACCTTTCCTATGAATAAAAATAGCATCTGGTGAATACTCAAATAAATTTTCAAATCGTTCTCGTGACTCTCTCAGTTTATTTAAGGAAGCTACTTGAATTGTAAGATCTCTAACAACGGCATTAAAATATCTCTTTTCCCCTACAAAAAAAGAAGAAACAGACATTTCTATTGGTATTTTTTTCCCCTGTGAAGAAAGACCATAACTCAATCTATTTTCAATCATCGGCACATCTAACAAGTTATGGACAATTACCTCGCTAGAATTCACGGCCTCTGATTTGATAAACATTGACAAAGGTTGCTTTAATAATTGTGGCTTACTGCAACCAAACATTACTTCGGTAGATTTGTTTACCATTAATATTTTTTCGTCACGGTCCACAAGAAAAATCGCATCAGCAGATTTCTCTACAATTCCATTAAGTTTCTTTTCACTTAATATTAATTCGAGTGCTAACCGATCCCTATCTTTAAGTAATTTAAACCTTTCGAGCGAGTTAGTTATCAAACTCCTCATTTCCATGTGATCGAATGGCTTACTAATGTATCTGTAGATTTCTAAATGATTTATTGCTTTCTTGAGTACATTGTGATCAGCATAACCAATAAGTAGAACGAATAAGGAATTAGGAAACTTTTTTTGTGCTATTTCAATAAACTCCAACCCACTCATTTCAGGCATACGTTGATCAGTAATAATCAATTGTATGGAATTAACCTCCAAAAGCTTAAGACCTTCTAACCCGGAAATAGCTGTGTAAATAACAAAATCGCGCCCATACAGATTATGGAAGGAACTTAGGTTACTTTGCTCATCATCCACATACAAAATAGAAAAACCTTGTTCTTTCAAAATATAATTTATTTTACGAATTCAATTGGTAAAGGCACGATAAATTCACGACCCTCATTTCCTTTTTAGCTTAATTTCCTCATCATGTTTTTCAATAATCCCACATGACATTGATAGACCTAATCCCATTCCTTCACCGATCTTTTTGGTTGTGAAAGATGGATCAAATATTTCCCTCTGTATTTCTTTAGACATACCGTTACCATTATATTTTATTAACACCTCACAATACAATTGAATAATTACACCTATCTAAAAATAACTACAATCAAAAGCTTTCACCTTTCGTCTTTTATTCTTTTTTTTGAACTCAAAACTATAGGTAATAGATAGTTCGTGAGCTCCTCCTGAATGCGATATTAACTTATTTATTCCTAAATCAAAAGAATACCCAATGCGATATTTCTTTTCCTGTACCCCTACTAAAAAAATAAAAGAATCGTTTAGTCTGCACCAAGCACCGATGACAAGCTTACTTTTTGAGTTAAAGTTTCCAAAGTCCAGATAAGTACCAATTGACACTTGCTTATTTTCGCCTTGACTCATATAAATTAACTGAGGAGAGATATTTACAAGAATTCTAGTTGGAGAAGATTGAAGTTTGAAATTACCTCCTAAATGCAACTTATACCTAATTAACATTTTTGAACTTTCAGAAATAGATAAAAGACTAATCTTGGGTTTATTAATATGCTCCATCACTGCGCCAACATGGAATTTATCTGAATAGATAATCAGACCTGAACCCATATCAAAATAGGTTGTTTTGGCCAATCCCACTGGCTGATCAGTTGAATAAACAAATCCATTTCTCGAATCAATCATGTCACCCCATTTAAGCTTACCCCATTTAATAGAATTTACATTATAGCTGCCTCTCACTCCTAGCGAACCATATATATTTTTACCAATCCGAACTCGTTTTGCGTATTGAGCTGCGTATGTTTGTTTTCTCAAAGATCCAACCCCTGCTATATCGTTTAAAAAATAGCAGCTAATCCCTGCTCCTGACTTATCTAATGAACGGCTATAACTAACTAAGTTACTGTTATATGATTTCTGAATACTTGGCCATTGATTCCTATAAGAAGTGCTAATAATCTGACCATTTGATAAAGCTGAAAATGCTGGATTTAAATATGTTCTTGCTGTGTAAAACTGACTAAATGCAACATCCTGAGCATTAGCAACATTAAAAACTAAAAGTAGCAGATAAGGAATCAGTCTCTTTATATATGTGGGAAATGGTTTCACAAACATAATTATAAGAATATAATCTCATCCATAAAACATGAAGTGTCCCAATTACGCATTCTCTCTTCCCAGCGGGTTAATATCCAATATTAACGATACTGCTGGCGTGAATACAATTATCTGAAGAATAAAAAAACCAAACCAACTCGTAAGTATGATCGTTAAATCCTATAAAATAAATACAGCTACAAAATGACTTTAAGTACTGCAGATCAAACAAGTCAAGAAACTAATCAGCTACAAAAAAACTCAACCTATGTTATTCAGTACTTAATTTTTGGCGCAGCATAAATTCTAATTGACCATTCACCCTTATCACTTCAGCAGTTAGCTCTTTATTTTCTTTCCTAAGAGAATAAACTTCATGAGCTTGATCAATGATAGTTTCAAGATGTTCATTGTTCCAAGGCTTAGCAATATACTTGTAAATGTGCCCTTGGTTCACAGCGTCTATTACTGCATTGAGGTCGGAGTACCCAGTCATTAACATCCTTATAGCGTCGGGGTAAATAGATACGATAGACGCTAAAAACTCTACGCCTGTCATTTCTGGCATGCGCTGATCCGTAAGAATAATTTCTATCTCTTCTTTGCCTAATATTTCTCTACCCTTAGCAGCAGAATCTACAATGAAAACATTGTACTTTCTACGAAAAGCCGCTTTAAAAGCATTTAAATTCTCCACTTCATCGTCAATGTATAAGACATTAATCTTTTCTTCTAAACTTTCTTTGCCCATGACGTAGCACATTTAAAATAATCTTTCTATTACTTCCTGCCTTTTGTTAAACTTAACTAAATTAGACAGAACACTGTTGGTTTTAGTGCGAATCTTATCGCTAGAAATACAATTTAATAAAAAAAAACAACTACATCTTACTAATACTTTCACTTTAAACAGATTGCAAGTATTATTAAAACTAATTTAGGAAACGTTTTTTCTTTTTATCTATTGCAGAGTACGCTATTTTATTTACAATTGTTGTATAAAAGATTGCCAATAATGCTACTAGCTAATATTTCAGGTTGTAATTACTTACTATTGACTAAGTTTTTTTTTTTAATGGGAAGAAACGAATTTTTTAAAAAAAACCGTACATTGTAATCAAAAGAAGCTAAAAACAACTAATACCTTACCATTAACCCCTAGAGCAAGTTTGGAAAAAGTGAATACAATAAAGATCCGAGTATATAAATCAACTGAAAACATTCAGGCCTGCCTTAGATTTTCTGAGGGACATGGTGACGTCTTAAAAAGTTACAACATTAAAAAAGTTACTTCGGCAAATACTGCATGGTACCACGACCCTGGTGTTTATCTTATAATGATCGAATCTCAATCAGGAAATGAAGTATATGGTGGAGCTCGTTTTCACTTAAAAAACAAAAACACACTGCTTCCTGTGGAGGAAGCTATTGGAAAAATTGATTCTCGTATTTTTAAGCTAACAGGCAGTCAATCTAATATTAAGACAGGAGAAATGTGTGGAATGTGGAATAAAAAAAACATGACAGGCAATGGGCTAAGCGTCCTACTGATGAGAGTAGGAATTGCCAAATGCACCATCTTTATAGCCGAGAAACATAAAATAGACACAGTATTTGCATTTTGCGCGCCATGGACAGTCAAAATGTGTCAAAACATCGGCTTTACAATTGAAAATTCCGTTGGAAATAACGGGCAATTTTTTTACCCAACCCCTGAGCTGATTGCATCTGTTTACTCAATCAAAGATATTGAAACGCTTAAAAAAGCGACAAAGAGCGATAGAAAAGGAATATTTGACTTACGAGAAAATCCTGTACAAAAGAGGAAAGAAAATGGTCCAAAAGGCCAAATAACAGTGGAATATGATCTCATGATGAATCACGAAATTCCTGCTCTCGCCATTTAATTTTAAAGAGGAATGCATATCAGTCACCCTAACAAATCTTAAATTTTTAATCAAAATATGTTATGCTTTCAGTCCTGAACATGACGTTAGGAGTAAGAAAGCTCCCGTTGGGAAGTTTAAAGCTTGATACATCAGAATATCTCGTAAAATTAAAATGTGTTACGACTGGTTCTAATAGTAATGATATTTATTTCATAAACAACATGCAAACTAAACCGAGCAAGGGCCATCTACTTTTTAAGCCAACATTCTACAACTTAAAAATTGAGAAAGAGCAAAAAGAATTTCACACTCTAATCGAAACTAATACAAACATAGAAATCCTAGATGAGATTTTTAGTCAATTAAAAGAGCTGATAAAGTTAAAAGCTCCAGATAAAAAATTCACTTCTAATCAATTATTGATTGAGATCAAAAATCATATCGGCAAAACCCTTATTAAAGAGTATGGAATTTGGGTTTATTATCCATGGCTCAACAAAGTAATACACTTGCTGGATAAAGAAGAGTTCATTGATGTTCGAACAAATCGTAATCAAAACAAAATAACAGCTAAAGAAAGAGATTTATTGGCAACAAAAAAAATTGGAATTGTAGGGTTGTCAGTTGGAAAATCCATAGCACTAACAATCGCACAAGAACGTATTTGTAGCGAAATATTTTTGGCTGACTTTGATATGATAGAACTGTCGAATTTAAATAGGATCCAAACAGGAATTCAAAATATTGGGGTAAAAAAAACGATTGTGGCTGCCAGAGAAATAGCTGAAATAGACCCTTTTTTAAAAATCACTTGTTTTCACGAGGGGCTAAGTTCTGAAAATATAGATGAGTTTTTTACAAAATCCGGAAATTTAAATATCTGTATTGAAGTTTGCGATGGACTGCTCGCAAAAGTAATGGTTCGTGAAAAAGCAAAAGAACTAAAAATACCAGTTGTAATGGATACTAATGACCGAGGAATGATAGATGTTGAACGATTTGATTTAGAACCTAATAGACCTATTTTCCATGGCTTAATAGATCACTTGAGTATTTCTAAATTAAAAAAAGCCGAATCCGACGAAGAAAAACTTTTATTTATTGATGCTATTATTGATTTTAATTCTTGTTCAAAAAGGCTACAAAAATCAATGGAAGAAATTGGAAAAACAATATCAACTTGGCCTCAACTAGCTTCTTCGGTAAATTTAGGTGGTGCTCTAACTTGTAATGTTTGCCGAAGAATTTTACTAAACGAATTTAATGACTCAGGTAGGTATTTTGTTGATATTAACGAAATAATAAATGACACTCAAAGCCCAAAATAAGTAGATTATGAGAAAGATTAATCCTCGCAATTTAAAAAAGAGAAAACTTCTAGTTTTGTTCTTTTTATTTTCTGTTTGTTGCATCGGAAATATCAAACCAACTACTTTTAATGATCAGGATGAAATAATTCAATTAAATTCAAATCTTTTTATTTTTGAAGATTACAGCTCTAATTTAAAAGTTGATGAAGTTCTATTAAAAGATTCTTTCATCCTTTCAAGCCAAAAAGTGCCAAATTTTGGAATAAGCTCCTCTACTTATTGGATTAAATTTAGTGTAAAAAATGATTCAAAAGTTGATCAGCTAATCTTAGGATTAACATACCCATTAATGGACCACTTAGAATTATATGAAATCCAAAAAGGGAAAGGTATTAAGTTGTCAACTTTAGGAGATGAAATACCTTTTAACGAAAGAAAATATAAACATCAAAACTTTTTGTTCGATTTAGGTATCGACCAATTTGAAACAAAACATTACGCTTTAAAAATAAGGAGTTGGGAGCAAATTTCAGTCCCTCTTATAATAGGTAAAACACAGTCAATTTATGAACAAAACTTAACCCAAGATCTAATTTTTGGATTATTCTTTGGAATAATGATAGTTCTAGTTTTCTACAACCTATTTATATACTTCACAGTAAAAGATAATAGTTACCTCTATTATGTCGTATATATCCTTTTTATTTCCTTGACACAAGCAACTTTATTTGGTTACACATTTAGGCTTTTTCTCTCAGATTTTCCAGGATTCACTAATATTTCATTGGTAGTATTCAATTCTCTTGCAGGAATAGCAACGATCGAATTTATAAAGCTATTCCTAAAAACTAAAAAACATACTCCTCTTCTGCACAAAGGCTTTTATATACTTACTCTTATTTATGTTTGCGGTATTGCAACAGGTATATCGGGTTTAAAAACCATTAGTTATACCCTAATGGACATCGGAGGTATGTTGATCTCATTTTACACATTATACATCGCCATAAAAATTTCTCTGAAAGGTTATCGCCCTGCAAAAATTTTCCTTTTTGCTTGGACTATATTTTTACTTGGTGTTATTTTCTTTGTACTTAAAAGTGTTGGTGTATTACCTTCTAATACATATACCAATTACACCATGACATTCGGAATATCTCTAGAGGGGATAATTCTTTCTATAGCTTTAGCCGATAGAATTAATATCTACAAAAAAGACAAAGAGGAAGCACAACAGAAAACTCTTGATACTTTAAAAGAAAATGAAAAAATAATACGTGAGCAAAATGTGATATTAGAGCAAAAAGTAACCGAGAGAACCTCTGATCTGAACCAGGCATTAACTGATTTAAAGTTGGCACAGGTAAAGTTAATTGATGCGGAAAAAATGTCTTCTTTAGGCCAACTCACCGCTGGTATTGCTCACGAAATAAATAACCCAATAAATTTTGTTTCTTCTAACATTCCACCATTAAGACAAGACCTTGAAGAACTTACATCTATCATTAATAAATACGAAGAAATATCCATAGAAACTGATATAAGCATTAAGCTTGATGAAATCAACCGATTTAAAGAAGAATTGGATTATGAATATTTAAAAACAGAACTAAACACTATCGTTAATGGCATTGCTGATGGAGCAAAAAGAACAACAGAAATTGTTAGTGGTTTAAAAAACTTCTCCAGATTAGATGAAGTTGATCTTCAATCTACAAATATTAATGAAGGTGTCAATTCATCCCTAATTTTAATTAAGAATAAACTCCAAGGAATTAAATTGACAATAAACTTGGCCAACTTACCTTCAATCGATTGTTACCCCGGTAAGCTTAATCAATTATTTATGAATATAATTGATAATGCAATATACGCTGTCAAAGCAAAAACAGATGAAACAATAAAGGAAATTACTGTTGAAACTCTTGTTGACGATTGCTTTATAAAAATTAGTGTTAAAGATTCTGGTGTGGGAATGAGCGAGGAAACTAAAAGTAAAATCTTTGAACCTTTTTACACCACAAAACCTGTTGGTGATGGCACTGGACTTGGAATGTCAATTTCATATAGTGTAATTAAACTTCATAATGCAATAGTTGAAATCAACAGTGAAGAAAATCAAGGCACGGAAATAATAATTAAAATACCTATAAATGGAAAAAATTAAAGTACTCTACATAGATGATGAACAAGATAATTTAAATGCTTTTAAAGCGTCTTTTCGAAGGATTTTTGAAATACATACAGGTATATCAGCATATGAGGGACTAAAAATTTTAGCGGAACATGTAATCGAAATAATTATTTCCGACCAGCGGATGCCTGGCACTTCAGGGACAGAGTTTTTTGAGCAAATCTCCCAATTATACCCTAATCCTATTAGGATTTTGCTTACAGGTTACTCAGACATTAATGCAGTTATTGATGCTGTAAACAAAGGAAATATATACAGGTATGTTAGTAAGCCCTGGCATGAGTACGATTTAAAATTAACCATTGAAAATGCTTATGAGCTTTACAGTATAAGAGACCAAAACAATAAGCTTACCACAAAATATAAAAAAATATTCGCTGAGTCTTCTGACCCTATTCTTCTTTTTGACACGAAGGGCAGAATAGTTGATTATAATAAATCTGCGATGGACTTATTCAAAACAAAAGAAGATAAGCTAAGCATCATGACTATTAATTCCCTGATAAGCAACAAGGATGATGCGTATCGTATATTTGACTTACTTGATAAAAATGGTATTATCAATTCTTATGAGTGTTTAGTCAATGGAAAATCAGAATTAAGAAACTGCCTTTTTTCGATCAACAAAATCAATAACTACTCCGGAAAAACGATAAATTATCAAGCTGTTATAAAAGATATAACTGAACGAACTAGAACAAGTCAATTACTACTTAAAAGAGTAATTGAAACTCAAGAAGAAGAACGAGAAAGAATTTCTCGAGATTTGCACGATGGAATTGGGCAATATTTAGCTGCTATTTCCCTTCACTTTAATAGTTTAAAATCGAAATTTAATAAAAAGAATAGCATTGTTGAGGAATTAGATAGTATCCCAAATCTTTTAACAGCAGCTATTAGTGAATTACAAAAAATTTGTTTTAACACCCTACCATTAGAATTACAGAGTGATAACTTAATTGCAGCTATTGAACAATTAACTATAAATGTTACAAATAGTGACTTCAATATCAAATTTACGCATCAAAATGATTTCCCAGCAGTAAAAACGCCTCTTGCAGTATCTCTATTTAGAATTATTCAAGAATTCATAAATAATAGCATAAAACATAGTAAATCTAGCGAAGTTATAATCGACATCAATATCGACAATAAATCAATAATTATAAACCTATCTGACAACGGTATAGGGTTTAATATCAGTAATTTAGACATCTATAAAGGAAGAGGGTTGAAAAATATAAAATCGAGAGTTGAATCATTCAATGGAACTTTAGATTTAATGAGTACGACAGAGCAAGGAACTAATTTTGACATTGTAATTCCTATTCTTTTATTTGACGAGAAGGCAAATAATAAATTTATGCAGATTAACTGATCCATCAATTTTTATTATTGACCGCTTGATTTACTTAGAGAATTGCTATTGAAAAGATTTTTCTTCTTTTGTAAAAAGCCTGACCTGTTTGCTTAACAGTTATTCTGTTGGAGTTGTTACTGAAATCTGCGACTATGTATTTTATCCCATAAACGTCACAGATACCTGTCATTACTCATTCTTGTCTATTCTTTTGGAATTTGTTTGTTCTTCGTGCCTCCTCGGTTGCGAGGAACGAAGCAATCTCACTTCATTAAAAATGATTACTTCTAATACCTTGACATCAAGCTAATTAAGTATTCTTATAAACGTGAAACAATCACGAGATTGATTCGCTCCTCGAGCAATGACGTTAAGAGTAATTATTGTAACTGAAGCCTTATAAAACGGACTAAAAACACAGCTTTTTTGCTTAAGTTGACGGCTATGGGGTCAAAGAGTATTTTTGAGCTGTACCCATACTACGAAATCAGAGGAATGGATAGTCCGAAATACACACCGTACTAATAAACTATTAAAAAATGATGACAACAAAATATAGCGACTTGAATAAAGAGGCCTGCGATAAAATCTTAAACTCCTAACCCATCTTTATAGGCTTTGACCGCACGTTTCCTTGCATAGTCATGATCAATCATTTTAGCAACGTAGTTCATTGTTTGATATTCTGGAATCCACTTTGTTACAAATTCAGATTTAGCATCAAACTTTTTATGCTGTGTATCTGGATTGAAAACTCTAAAATAAGGAGCCGCGTCACACCCCGTTCCTGCGGCCCATTGCCAATTTCCATTGTTAGAAGACAATTCAAAATCCAATAACTTTTGTGCAAAATATGCCTCACCCCACCTCCAATCAATCAGTAAATGCTTGCATAGAAATCCAGCGGTCACCATCCTTAAGCGGTTATGCATGTATCCAGTTTGATTCAGTTGACGCATACCAGCATCCACCATTGCATAACCTGTTTGCCCATTTTTCCACTTTTCGAAATCTGCTGGGTTATTCAGCCATTTCACCTGATCATATTTTACTCTGAAATTTTCAGATACCACACGAGGGTGATGAAACATTATTTGCATAAAGAACTCGCGCCAGATTAACTCGCTCAAAAACATTTCATTCTCTGGCTTGATACTAGCAATAATTTGACGAATACTGACTGTTCCAAATCGTAAGTGTGGACCTAAATAGCTGGTAAAATCTAAGACTGGAAAATCTCTTTTACCAGCATATTCATTTGCCACATCCAAAGTAAAAGGTTTAACAAATAAATTAGACTTTTTAATAGCAAGATCCTCTTTAGAAGGGAAAGGCTGATCCAGCTTAAGTAAGCTTTGAAACGATTTAAACGACCTAGGAACAAGTGGTTTGTAATGCTCTAACCACCTTCTTTTGTATGGAGTAAAAACAGTATAAGGAGTACCATCACTTTTTAAAATATCTGACTGCTCTTGGATTACCTGATCTTTATAACTATAAAAACCAACATCTTGCTTGGCCAACATTTCCTTCGCCTGAGCATCTCTTTGAACACCGTAAGGTTCGTAGTCTCTATTACAAAAAACATGTTTTACAGAGTAACTAGCCAGTAATTTCGACCAAACCTCCATTGGTTGACCTTTTAAAATCAAAACAGACGATCCATGTTCTTTTAGCTGAGAATCAATTTTTACTAATTGTTCGAAAATAAAATTGACCCTGGGATCATCGTCACACAAATCATCAAGAATAAGTTCATCAAAAATAAAAATTGGCAATACCGGCAGACCAGATTCTACCGCTTTTAATAAAGCAATATTATCATCTAATCGCAGATCCCTTCTAAACCAAAAAACAGAAATTTCCATGTTGTAAATATTCTAAGCAGTCTCAATGTACAAATAGTGAATTAACAATTGTTGTTAACCACAAACGCAAGTATTTCTTTTATTTCTAACTATATTTTTTGTAGTTATCCACTTTCACTTGCTTCCCTTTTAGATCGAACATCAAATTATACAATCCAAAAAAAGTTCTGTTTATGTAAATAAAATGCTTAGACCCTCTTCCTCCGTTTTGCTTTCTTAATTCTGCATCTTGCGAAAGTCGCTGACCTAAATCTATCAGTTCTTGAAAAAATTCGGGGTTTGAAAAATCAAATTCTTTACTTTGAAAAGGTTTAGTAAATACGGATAAAAGTTCCCTAAAAACATTTTCTAACTTCACAATCTCATTTTCACTATCAGAGGGACGTAAGACCTCTAATTCTGTCAATATTCTTCTAAATTCAATTTTATCATTCAGTACATCTTGATCTGTTAAAGCAAAATAAGGTGTGTAAAAACTAATTGGAATCTCTTTTAAACAGCCAAAATCAAGAGCAATTAACTGCTCCTCTTTGCTCACTAAAAAATTACCAGGATGTGGATCTGCGTGCACTTTTTTAAGTACATGAATTTGAAACATGTAAAAGTCCCATAACACTTGTGATATTGAATTTAATTCATCCTGATTTTTAGCCTCCTTGCAATATTCAGATAAGTGAAGCCCTTCCATAAAGTCCATCGTTATCACTTTTTCACATGACAATTCTGGATAATAGGAAGGGAACAATAAATTTGGAATTTCCGAACATCCTTCAGCCATTTTTTGTCCTTGCTTCAATTCTGTCACATAATCTGTTTCCTCTAATAATTTATCTTTGACCTCTTTAAAATATACATCAGCGTCCGAACCTGATATATTCAACAACTTTAGGGCAAAAGGTTTTATTAGCGCTAAATCACTTGAAATACTCTCTGAAACTCCTGGGTATTGAATTTTTACCGCTAGTTTTTTACCATATTTTGTTGCTAAATGAACCTGACCAATACTAGCAGCATTTATGGCGGAAGAATCAAAAGAATCGTATAAATCGGCTGGATTTACCTTAAAATATTTGCGAAACGTTTTTGTTATTAGCGGACCTGATAAGGGAGGAACTGAAAACTGAGACAACGAAAATTTATCAACATAAGCCTGCGGCAACATTCCTTGATCCATGCTCATCATTTGCGCCACTTTCAAAGCACTACCTTTCATGGTTTTCAGGCCATCATAGATGTCTTCCGCATTGTCAACGTTCAACTCTTCAGCTGCTTCCTTTTGAGACTTAGTTACCCTATTTGCGTAATACTTTAGATAATTCCTACCTACTTTCGCTCCTGTAGCAATAATTTTAGAAGCGCGTTCAATTTTAGATGTTGGTATTTTATCAATACTCTTCATTCTTTTTCAATTTTATGGTAATAAGTTACATCTTAAACTTGTCTTTCAATAAGAACTTTCCTAGATCCATTATATTCTCTAATGGAGAAGACATAACCAAATCAAAACCTACAGCTGTAGTTTTTTCAATAAATAAATCTGTCTTTTCAAAATTTTCAGAATCATCTTTTATCCAGTACTGTAAAATAATCATAAACTGACCCCAAATAACCTCCTGGAGACCTCTCCGTTGTATCTCCTTAGTTTTTTCTATTGGCAGCTCAGCTAGTTCAATACCCAATTCTTGAATCATAGCTGTAAAATGAGTTCTTAACTCCTTTAATTGCTCCATTTTCTGCAACGGGTTTTTACCCTTTAACACATGAAGGACTAAACTTCTATTGGTGTTTAGTAATTCAAAATACGTATAATAGAACGACAAAAGTTTTTCTTTTGAACCGTATGTCTTGTAAGATGAGTCTTTATCTAACAATGCTGTTGTCTTCTCGAAGAAGTGTACAAACATCCATTTTTCAATAGCTGAAAACGACGCGAAAAATTGATAAAACTCTTTCTCTTCAAGTTCTATCGATTTGCAAAATTTAAAAACATTGATTGGTCTGCGACCTTCTTCAAGAAGGAAATCCGTGTACTTTATTGCTAATTCTTCCTTGTTCATCTTTGAGTATTTTTATTTCCACTGAAATTACTTCAATTTTCTTGATAAACAAAGTTTTGTTTAATGTTTTAGTGTTTTTATTAAACAAAATAAAGTACATTAGTAATCTTAAAACTTACTATGAAAGGAATATTGCTCAACAACTTAGGGTCTCCTGATTCAACTGAAATAAAAGATGTTAAAAAATACTTGGGAGAATTTTTAATGGATGAACGAGTAATTGATATACCATATTGGAAACGATGGCTTCTCATTAATGGAATTATATTAAAAGTGCGTCCTAAAAAATCTGCCGCAGCGTATCAAAAAATATGGTGGAAAGAGGGGTCACCATTGGTGGTAATATCCCAAAAATTCGCAAAAAAAGCAAAAGGAAAAATAGATATTCCACTAGCCTTGGCAATGCGATACGGATCTATGTCCATCGAAAAAGGCATCAAAGAACTAATAGATAAAGGCGTTACTGAAATATTCTTAATACCTCTTTACCCCCATTACGCAATGTCTTCATACGAAACAGTGGTCACAAAAACAGAAGAAATTTTAGCGGAAAAACATCCAAGTGTTAAACTAGATGTACTACCTCCGTTTTATAACAATTCTGGGTACATAAAGGCCATGAGTGATAATATCGCGAATCACCTTAAAACATTTGATTTCGACCATGTCTTATTTTCTTACCACGGGATACCTGAACGTCATATCTTAAAATCGGACGTAACCAAAAGTCATTGTAAAATAGATGGATCTTGTTGCGACAGAAGCTCTGTTGCACACCACACCTGCTATAGACACCAATGCTTTGAAACCACCAAAGCAATTGCTAAATCTTTAAATCTGAAAGAAGGCACCTACAGTAATTCTTTTCAGTCAAGACTTTTGAAAGATCCTTGGCTAAAACCATATACAGATTTTGAGTTAGAAAAATTCCCTGGAAAAGGAAAGAAAAAGCTTGCTGTGATAACACCAGCTTTTGTATCCGACTGCCTTGAGACTCTTGAAGAGATTGCTATGGAAGGTAAAGATGAATTCTTGAAATTTGGAGGGACAGATTACAAACACATACCTTGTATGAATGACAATGATGACTGGGTAGATGTAATGGTTTCTTGGATTAAGAAATGGAAAGAAAGTGATTAAAGCACAAATATTACCCGCTTTATCTTCTTTATAGAAAAAAAATAAATAGACATCAATTAATACTTAAATTAAAAACATGAAAAATTATTTAATTATAGGAGGTTCCTCAGGTATTGGAAAATCATTGGCAAATATTTTAAAAGAAAAAGGCAATAATGTATTTGCTACCTACAACAACAATGTGGTTACTTCAGATCATGAAAACCTTCAATACCATCACCTAGATGTTACAGCAGAAAGTCTAAATTTATCATTTTTACCTGATACAATTGATGGCTTTGCCTACTGCCCTGGCAGTATCAATTTAAAACCTTTTCACCGTATTGTACCTGAAAAATTTACAGAAGATTACCAGTTACAAGTTGTTGGTGCCATCAAAGTACTACAAGAAATACTACCAAAATTAAAAAAATCAGAGTCTGCTAGTATTCTTTTATTTTCTTCTGTTGCAGTGCAAACAGGATTCAGTTTCCACACGCAAGTTTCCGCTTCTAAAGGGGCGATCGAAGGACTAACTAAGTCATTGGCCGCTGAATTAGCTCCTAATATTCGAGTGAATGCAATCGCTCCTTCCATTACAAATACACCTTTATCTTCTAAACTATTAAATTCTGAAGCGAAAATAGCTGCTAACGCAGATCGTCATCCTCTTAAGAAAATTGGTAGACCTGAGGATATAGCAAACATGGCCTCCTTTCTTTTAAGCGAACAATCATCATGGATGACAGGACAAATATTAACTATTGATGGAGGAATTTCAACAATTATGTAGTCAAAAACAACACTAACGATTTCGTGTTGTAACTCACTTAACAGGTTATGAACAACAAATATTAGCATGAAACGAGATACTGCCTTTCCATTTAACGAAAAAAGCAACATCAAAAACTGGACTATTGTGGATGACCAGGTAATGGGAGGGAAATCATCAGGAATATTTAATCTCAAAGAAAAAGGTAATGGTCATTTTAAAGGCTATGTATCAATGGATAATAATGGAGGTTTTTCCTCTGTGAAGTATCGGTTCAATAAAATTTACGCAAAAAAGGATTCAATAATTCTATTAAAAATAAAAGGAGATGGTAAAACCTACCAATTCAGAATTAAAAATAAATCTTCTGACCGGCACTCATATATCTATCATTTTGAAACTACAAAAAATTGGCAAATTATCAAATTAAATCTATCTGACATGCATCCTTCCTGTAGAGGAAAGAAACTAAACATACCTAATTTTGACAATGATAGTTTTGAAGAAATTTCATTTTTTATTGGAAATAAAAGAAATGAAAAATTTGAATTAGAAATTAATACTATCGATTTGCAATAGGACTTCTGTGTCATTAATACATCTACAAAACTAATCTAAGCCAATCCTGCCGAAGCAAATCACAGAAAGCACCATACTCGTGATCCAGCAGTATAAAAAGTCAATCACAGCCACAACACATTAACTTAGAATTAATAGTTCTTTACTTTTAGCATCTTTATCTAACGGAGAAAACAGACCTAAGAATTGTTTCTTATGGCGAAAGGAATATCATCAGACGATGATGCTATTAAGATGATAAAGCGAGGCGATAAGAAAAAAGATATTGCCACTTTTTATGACTTCATTTTAATACAGTAAGAGACAGGTGGAAGTTGTATACCAAATTAGGCTCAGGTTTTTTACAATATAAAAAACGAGGTACTAAATCAGAAAACAAAAAATTGCTTAATGCAGGACAAAAACAGGAAATTCAGCAAATGATTACTGACGTTATGCCTGATCAATTAAATTTTGCTTTATGGACAACTAGAGCTGTGAAAGAATTGATAATGAGTGAGTTTAATATAGATATAGGCAGGCGAGCATTAGGTAATTATCTTAAATCTTGGGGGTTCACTCCTCAAAAACCGAAGAAAATGGCCTATGAGCGAAATTCTCAGAAAGTTCAAAATGGCTAGAAGAAGAGTACCCATTGATAAAAATGAAAGCAAAAGAGGAAAAATCTACTATACATTGGGGAGATGAAACGGGAGTTAGAAATTCAAATCAGCATGGACGCTCTTATGCTCCAAAAGTAAAGACACCTATAAAAAAGCACATGTCTAAACGTTTTTCAATTAATATGATATCAACTGTTACTAATAAAGGCTTAGTTCAATTCATGATTTACAAATAGAATATGAATGCTGATGTATTGATTAAATTCTTACATCAACTCATTAAATATCAGGAAAATAAAGTGTTTTTAATTCTTGATAATTTAAGAGTTCATCATAGTAAACTTGTTAAGAAATGGGTTGAAGAACATAAGTCAGAAATAGAACTGTTTTACCTGCCTTCATATTCACCCGATAAAATCCAGATGAATATTTAAATTGTGATGTAAAGTATGGATTATCCGAAAAACCCGCTCCTAAAACAGCAGAAAAACTAAAGGATAATATAGAAAATCACATGAAAATGCTACAAAAAAACCGTGCAGGGTCGCTAGTTATTTCCGACACCCTAGTATAAAATATGCAGCTTGAAATTAAAGTTATATTAATATCTTCATTTATTGTATTGGGAAGTAGATTCTAAGTAAGAATGCAAAAAAGGACATCTACGAAATCGTCACGACTCCCTCCACTGCACTTTTCAATCCTCAAAATTCATATTATGGGGTCGGAAAAGAACAAATTTGAAGGCTTCTGGTAATGTGAAGATTACGGCACATTATCAACTAATTTATGAAGCCTAGTCCATAATAGATATCGAACTTTTTAAGTCTGACATCACCTGCAGAAAAGCATCACACCCTCTGAGATAAAAAGAAACAAAGCAGGCAACTCGTCAACAAATTTACCTTATTATAAATAATAATTTTTAAAAAAAATGTAACTTCTTAGGAGTAACCACGTAAACTAATATAAGTGTTTCACACTAACTTATGTTCGTAAAAATGAAATATGAGCAAATCTACTTTAATAACCAGCACAAATTGTAGCCTTATTTTTAATAAGGCTGGGGAGATCAAATACCGCTGCAGTTGGTTTGAGAAAAAAGCCAATATCAATATTGGCGATAATTATTTTGATTTCTTCACAAGCTTTACTGGTATAGACAGTCAATCACAAAAAACCAAAGAAATTGAAGTAAATAAACCGCTGCAGATAAAGTGTAAAGAAGGAAAGTGCATTCTTGACGGTGTTTATCTAGCTCTTAGCAATGAGTTAATGTTTTTGGGAGAAATTAAAATTGCTTCGACAAAGAAGGAGATACTAGTTAAAGCGAATAGTGAAATAGAACAAAATTGGTATATGCATGACGTTATAATGTCGCCCAACATTTTAAGCGTTTCAAAATTCCCTTCTGAAAACCCAAATCCTGTATTTCGGATATCTTACGAAGGTATAGTGATTTACGCCAATCAAGCTTGCATTAAACACCTGTCGGGATTGAATAATAATAATAATAATAATAATAATAAACGTATAGTATTAGAAAAACAAATTCTGGACATTCATCTGCAAATCATTAAGAACAATAAATCTGCCGAATTTGAATTATTGATTGATAATAATTATTTCTTGTTTAATTCTGCAATTATTGAAGGCGAAAAATACGTTAATTACTACGGGACAGATATTACTGAGAAAAAGATTTTTGCTTCTGACGCTGAATTATCTTTTAAAAGAATGTCTTCATTATTAGAGAATCTAAATGGTGCTGTTATTGCAGAAAACGAAGTCAGTGAAATAATTCTAAGCAATGATAAAGTAGAGAAAATACTGGGGATTACTATTGAGCCAAACGCTCAAACTGGTTTGTTAGAAATCAATAACCAAGTTTTAAGCACTAAAGTATTTGCTGAACTTTTTCATGAACCAAAAACAAGAAAAGTGTTTTCTTCAGAAGAAATTATTCTTAAGAGTGGTAGGATTTATAGACGAGAATTTATTCCTGTATATTTAAATGATACATATCGTGGATGTTTGTGGAAATTCAACGATATCACTAAGCAAAAGCAAGAAGAACTTGCCCTTGAAAAAGCTAAATGTACTGCAGAAAAAGCATTAAAATTTAAAAGTAATTTCCTCAGTAACATGAGTCATGAAATAAGAACTCCTCTAACTGGTATTATTGGAATGGCTCACCTTCTACTTAAGACCAAAATACAAGACAGTCATAAGAAATATGCTGAACATATTGTTTCGTGTTCAAATAATTTATTGACTATCATCAATGATATATTGGATCTCTCTAAGATTGAATCAGAAAAGTTGTTATTAGAGAAAATTCCATTTGACTTAGAAAAAATTTATCAAGGAGCTATTGCTAACGTGTCTCATCTCCTTATTGACAAAGTCGTAGACTTGAAATTCGAAATGAATTTGACTATAGGTTCATCAATGCTAATTGGAGATCCGGTTAGATTAAATCAAATAATTACGAATCTTCTTTCTAATGCAATCAAATTTACTGATGATGGTTCTGTGACAATAGTCTTAGAAACTAAGGAAGTTTCGACGGATGAAATAATGCTAATTACACGCGTCATCGATACAGGAATAGGTATTGCAGAATCAAAATTGGACTCTATTTTCAATTCCTTTGAGCAGGCAGAGTCTGGAACCACTCGCAAGTATGGAGGAACGGGCCTAGGGCTTCCAATATGCAAGATGTTAGTTCATCTTCATGGGGGTACGATAAAAGCTGAAAGTGAATTGGGCAAAGGGTCAATATTTTCATTAAAAATTCCTTACCTCAAAGTCCAAAATAAGATTGAAAAAAAACAGATAACTAGAGAGTCGGAAGCAAACCTAAAGAACTTAAACATCCTTGTTGTTGACGATAACCTTGTTAATAATTTATACACAAAAGAAATACTAACAGCAGCTTCTAGTAATGTTACAACCGCGTCAAACGGACTTGAAGCCATTGAGCTTGCAGCAGCTAATTCGTACGATATAATCTTTATGGATATCCAAATGCCTGAAATGGATGGAATAAAGGCTACTAAACACATACGATCCGTTTTAAATATACAAACTCCCATTATTGCCTTTACAGCTAACACTATGGAGGGACAAAAGGAAAATTACCTGAGAACTGGAATGACAGATTTCCTATCGAAACCTTACTATAGTGATGATCTGTTTTCTGTAATAAGAAAATGTCTAAACATATAAACTCGATTGATTTAACCTTGCTGTTTTTATGGTTGTAATGCTCCATGAATTGCTTGTAACTCTGCTGTTCACTGTCACTTTGCTGGTACTCTTTGTAATGGTACAAAAAAGTAAAGCCCGGATAATTACGGGCTAATTTGACCTTTTCAGAATACTTGCTCAACCTGTTGAAACGTTCCTTATCAATGGTGGTTTTGGAAGGAAGTAACTCCCTGATCGAAGATTTATCAAGTGTTAAGAGCTCCTCAAAAGACACATCACACACCTTGAACAAAGCCATAGAATCGTTAACCGTGTTTCTGCCTAATTCTAAGTGTTTTGGCAATCATTCGATTGCTCAAGCCTTCTTGGTACAAGCTTAAAATTTGTTTTAAATCTATGTAATCAAATTTTCTAGCCATATCTCTCTCATTTGTTGAGACTGACTAAGTTCTTGATCTTTTAGAGTGGCACAAATAGAACCGGAATAGTAGCACTGTTTAAAGGTTCTTCGTCACATTTGAGGAAGCGTTAACCTGTTTTCGATAGGATTATTTTTTTTAATAAGTCATTAGATTCACTTCCATTAATATTACTTTAAATTCTTAAGGTAACTTTTAAGTTATCTCAATACGTAAGTTTTTATCAACTTTCTCACATAAATATCATGCTGCAAAATTTCCACTTAAAGCCTTTGTTGTAACTGACTAAGTTAATTTAGCCTTCAAATAATTCCTGATATTACAGCTATTCGAACGAGGTCGGCTGTATTTTTAGCGCTACCATTTTTTAATAAGTTCACTTTTTACTGGCGTCATGCAATAAGGCATGCAAGCATATCCTCTTACGCCCCCAATGAAAATCACATTTCTTAAACTGCTGTTTTCTAATGGTTACCACCCTTTAAATTAGTCATTAGAAATCCATTCTACATCACAATAACTAAAGCCCCCTTTCATAGCAAAGGAAAGCAACTTTACGCACACACGTTAATAGTGATAAAATAATGTCTAGGTTATCACCAAGAGCAACAATATCCTGCTACTTGCTGTCTAATAAATAGAATAAATTCTATTTATTAGACAGCAAGTAGGTCTTAAAAAAAACATAACTAACTCTATTTCAGATATATAATTAACCGGTTCAGGAATTGTTTTAAGACTTGCGAAATCTAAACATGATGAAAAAAACACTATTAACAGTACTAATGTTGCAATGCTTAATTAGCATTTCTCAAAACATAAAAGAAAATAAATTTGAATGGCAAGCTCCAGGAGGTCAATACATTAATCCCTCTTCTTTCTTTTCCCTGCATGGTTATGTGAACGCAGTGTTTGGGTCGGCTTCTGAAAATTGGACAAATGGAAACTTCAACGGGATTGGCATGCCAGGACAATTATTAGTCCCTAATACAAATCATTCAGCATTTACTACTGACGAAGCATTATGGATTAGTTCGGAATTATCAAACAAAACAAGCCTTGTTATGGAATTACATCTTGTCTCTTCACCAAGCGGAAATGGAGCAGCAGGACCAGGAGGACTAACAATAGTTATGACAGAGGCTAACGCTTCTTGGGACATTATTGACAAGTACTTAAAGGCATCATTCGGCACGTTCTGGAGTCCATTTTGTAAAGTAAATACAGAATGGCTTGGAGCTCAAAATTTATTTTCACTCATACCACAAGCTTCTGGAGCCTATATTACTCACTATAACGAAAAAGGAATTCGCTTTTCAGGATACCATCAAAAATCAGAAAAAACAGGCTTTAATTACGCGTTTACTATAGGAAACGGATTTAACGCTTTTGATGTCTCTGGGTACAACAGTTGGGATTTCAATGAAAATAAAACCATTAATGGTCGTGTAGGAATATTTCCCGGTGCTGGAAAAAACATAGAAGTTGGATTTAGTGCTGGAAAAGGCGATGTATCGAACGGCAATTCAGACTTACCTATTTCAAACCCAACATCAGCAAAAAGTAACTTCGTAGCTGTAGGTTCCGACTTAACTATAAGTCACAAAAGATTTACATATAAAGGATATATCATTTATTCTGAAAAAAGTTATCACACTAACAATGCAACAGACGTAGTTTATGGAAATGGAATTTTTAGTGAAATTGATTACAAAATCAATCTGAAAAAATCCTTTATTGAATCATTTTCACCAAAATTCCGCATTGATTACCTTAAGACGATTTCAAACTTTACAGCCATTCCTAGTTACAAGTTTAATGGATATTCTTTTGGGGTAAATTTTGCGGTAAATAGTCGTTTTACCATATCACTTGATCAAAATGTATTATTGGAAAACTCACCTATAGATAATAATCGATTCATAGCAAAAGTATCTGCTGAATTCTAACAGATGATAAAATTTTTACTTACAATAATATTGATCATTACTCCAGTCGTAATCTTTTGTCAGGATGAAAATTTACTGAGGAATCCCTCGGTAGATTACGCCACAATATGGAAGAAATCTTTTATTTACATCAAATCTGAAAACCCAATGAAATTAATACCTGTAACTGCTTTAATAAAAAATATGTTACAAAATCACAAACTCCCAAAACATTTTAACCACTTCACTAAACCACTCCCCTCACCAAAAGACTCTTCTCAAATTTACTTCACAAGGATTATTACATCATTGATCATTCATGACTTGATGTTGAATTCAAAAATAAACAACCAGGAATCTATCAAACAATTATATACTGAAATTGTAACAATTCAGTATCAATTAAAAAAAATGGACTTCGGCCTCTACATGCATCTTAGTAGGGCTACAAAATTACTTTTTCGGGGAAATAAAATCGCTTTCAAAAATGAACTAAATAAAGTCCCAAACTTAAATTCATACATGATATGCAATCACTAGAACGCTACGGTAAAATTATTAGACGGATATATAGTAAAAGGCAATATCAAACTATTGTAGTTTCAACGATCATAATCAGTATGATTGTCAGCGGATACCTTTACTACGTATCAGAATCTCTTAAAAGGAAATTATACAATGAGACTGTAAACAAAATAAAAATCACTGCAAACTCAGTAAAAAGCGAAGTGAAAATTAACATTTTACTATCTGACACATTAGGTCTAAAAGTAATTGGTTCCGACATAAAAAGACTTGATAAGAATATTCAGTCTGTCACCTTTTTTGATCACTCAGGAACGCTTTTACTCGACAAAATCAATAAAGATTTAAACTCAGTTAAGACTTGGGATTTCATCATGAATAAAAATTTACTACTTGCCACTTGCAGTTATTCTCAGATTATAGACAATCAATTTTCAATTCAAATTAACTACAACTTACAAAGCAATATCGATTACGTCTACTACCTAAGACTAAAAGCTATAATATTTATCTTTTTCCTCATGATACTCTTAAACATTATATTGTTTAAGATGTTTTACACCTTAGAAAATGAAGTTGTAGAAAGTGAAAAGAACAAACAAATAGCAGAACTTGCACATGCGAAGGAGAAAAACCAACGACTATTCCTCGCGAACATGAGCCATGAAATTAGAACCCCCTTAAGTGGCATCATGGGCTTACTAAGTCTAGTCAAAAAAACTAAACTAACAGAGAAACAAAAAAAAATATTTATCGGCAATTGACACTTCCTCAAAAACTCTACTAACTGTGATAAATGACATTTTAGATTTAGCCAAAATTGAGCAAGGAGAAGTAACATTAATAGAAAGTCCATTTAATATAAAAAATACAATTAATCAGATTTATGACTTATTTAGCGGGAAGTGCATTAACAAAAAATTAAAGTTTACTAATACTTTTAACTCAAGTATACCTCCCATGGTTATTGGTGATCAAGCTAGAATAAATCAAATAATATATAACATTGTGGGGAATGCAATAAAATTCACTCCAACAGGATCCATCAACCTATGCACTGAATTTGAATATATAAATAATAAAAAAGGAATCTTTAGACTTTACATCGAGGACACTGGAATCGGAATACCAAAAGAGAAACTTAAAGAGATATTCTCACCTTTCAAACAAGTTGAAGGCTATGAAGAAAGAAAATTCGAAGGAACTGGGCTTGGACTTTCCATATCACAAAAAATGATTTCATTAATGAACGGTCAAATTTGGGTAACTAGCGAAGTAGGGAAAGGGTCTTTATTCACAATCACGATACCTTTTAACCTATCTAGTTATAATCCTGTAATGGAGCAACAAAAAGAATTAAATAGTAATTTAAAAAACGTCAATATTTTGTTAGCCGAAGACAATCCTATCAATCAACTGATGGCTAAAGAAATGCTCTCGCAAGAAAAAGCTACAATTACAACCGTCGAAAACGGTCAGGAAGCTTTAAATATTTTGAAAGAGAGAAATTTCGACATAATATTAATGGATATGCAAATGCCTATCATGAGTGGCTATGAAGCTATGTCTGCAATTCGAAAAAATACTCATACTTCAAAGTATAAAATAATTGCCCTGACTGCGCATGTAAATGAAACTGAATTAAAAAGATGCCTCGATGCAGGCGCGGACAGATACGTATCAAAACCATTCGAAATAGAAGATTTAAAAAAACAAATTATAGAATTACTAGCAAATAAGAACTAACTGATATAATAATACAACTTACAAATGAATAAAGTATTAATTGCGAGAGGAACAAGTCTGATATGACAAGCTCTTTCAAGATAATTAATTTTGAAAGGATAAGGTTGTTTTTCTAAGGAGAAAAAAAACTTCAAAAGCAAAAACTTTTTCTGCTGGAATGTATTTGAAAACAGCATTAACGCAATTGCATTAAAAGGTGTAAATCGCAGTGGGATTGCAACTAAAAGCGCAAGTAAAAAGTTAAGGTAGTTAAGCCGCTGATTTCAAATTATTGATTTGATTAAATTCTAAGATTGATTTTCCTTTTAAAGCTGAATGTCTTCTTACTCGATTATACCAAGTTTCGATGTATTCAAAAATTTGTAATTCTGCTTCCATTCTTGTTTTGTATTTGTGATGATAAATTAATTCAGTTTTGATTGTTTTAAAAAAGCTTTCCGCACAGCATTATCCCAGCAGTTACCTTTTCTACTCATGCTTTGTTAACCAAAGGCTTGTCTTTTAAGTAATTGGCAAACTCCTTACAAGCTTATTGAATGCCTCTGTCAGATCCGAGAGCTTTGCTCGAACAGGCGAATCAATAAAATAATAACGGTTCAGTAATACCTCTGTTGATGATAGCCATTTGCTCAATGAATTCTGCTTTTTTTGAATTAACTTGTTTGTCGTTCCTCCTCGGCCTCCAAGCAGCGATTACAGTGTCCTTAGCCGACATTATTCTACTTAAATCCCAACATACCACAGCCCTGCCCCATAAATCTATTATTACCGTTAAACACAACTATCCTTGGCCTGTTTTGATGTAAGTAATCTAAGGCACCCAAACTTCATTAGCCCTGCTTACAGTAAAGTTCCGAGCTAGTAAATTTGGAGCAGTAGGGTAATTATGACGAGAATATGTAGTCACCTTCCATTTTTTTCTAATTTTACTTTTCAAACCTTCTTACCTCATTAGTTTAGCCACTCTATTTGTTCATTATTTTGTGTTTATAATTGAATTAACTTGTTCGTCGTTCCTCCTCGGTTCTTGAAACAAAAAAGCCTTCACTTTTTAGTTCCTGATGAACGCGAGGACTCCCATAGATTCTATGACTAGCTTCAAACACCCTGTTTATCTCAACTTTCAAATTAATACTCTCCTTAGCTCTCTTGCTTAGAGGCTTCTTTTTTCCATCTATAATAGCAACTGCTGTTGATTTTCATAACCCGACACATCTTTTCAATTGAAAAAAAAGTTGATGACTTTTAATAAACTCATATTTTTTCAATCGTTCTTGGAAATGCTTTGCATTCATGAATGCAAAGCAAAATTAACATGAGATGAACTAAAAGATGCGTACCGCCTTTTTTAAGATGTCACGTTCTTCTTTTAAATCTTTGTTTTCGTAAACGTTTTAACTCTTCTCGTTCAGGGTCTAGTATTCCTGTTGACTTGCCAACTCCTGGGAAAACTTCACCTTTTCCTTCTCGGTAAAATACTCTTTTCTCTACCGATAAAACAATCCTCCGCTTATTCCCAAACTGATGGCTACATCTTGAATATTATCTGATTTCTCACTCAAATGAACGGCTTTGAGTTTAAACTCTTTGCTAAATTTTATTCGTTTTTTTATGTGTTAAAGTTAATTATCGAAATCAACTAGCTTAACTTTTCCCTCTCATTAAAAGTAGTAAGTCCATTACATGGTTTACTAGATTAGTCGTATTGGTTAATCACAGGAAAGTATGTAAAACATCGAGTAGCTCCTTTTCTTCAAATGGTTTACTTAAGTAACCATCCATGCCAATTTTCAAATATTTTTTTTGATCTTTTTTAAACGCATTAGCTGTCAGTGCAATAATGGGGATAGCTAACTTTAACTTCTTCCTAATGAATTCTGTGCACTCTTCCCCCCCCATTATCGGCATCTGGATATCCATTAATATTACATCATATTTTGAATCCTCTTTAAGAGCACTAAGAGCTTCCCTGCCATCATTTACAACTTTAACCTTCTTGGTGTAAATCTCTAGGATTGAAGATGCGTAAAGTTGATTCATTGGGTTATCTTCCACTAACAGCACTTTAAAATCTTTGGGTAATTCTTGTGTTTCTTTAGTCTTGAAGTTTTTACTAGCTTCTGTATTTTGGGAAATTGAAAATGGTAATTCAAAGTAAAATTCCGAACCCAACCCTTTTTCACTCTCCAACAAGAGCTCTCCACCCATTAATGTTACCAATCTTTTAGTGATAGACAAACCCAATCCCGTACCTCCATACTTTCTTGTCGTTGAAGAATCTGCTTGAGAAAATGGCATGAAAATAATTTCTTGATCTGCTTCATCAATACCTATCCCTGTATCTTTAATGGAAAACCCTAACGTAATTTTACTTTTAGTTTTTTTCTTTATAGAAACAGAAAAGGTAACCGTCCCCCTGAGAGTAAACTTCAAGGCGTTCCCTAATAAATTGTTTAAAATTTGATTTAACCGGACAGGGTCTCCCTTCAGATTTAATGAATTTAATTGATTATCAATGTTATAAATAAAACCAATATCTTTTTCAGTGCTTTTGACTTGAAACAAAGTTTTTACTTGCGAAAGCTCCTCCGTAAAATTTATTGGTATTTTTTCCAAATGCAATTTGTCCGAACTAATCTTTGAAAAATCTAAAATATCATTAATAACGACAATTAGATTCTTAGCACTCTTTGTTATCCCATCCAAATACGATTTATTTTTCCCTTTTAATTTTACATTTTGAAGTAAATTACTCATTCCAAGTATCGCATTCATCGGGGTTCTAATCTCATGGCTCATATTAGCCAAAAACTCTTCTTTTATTCTCATGGATACTTCTGCCTTTTTCGTAGCTTTTTCAAGATTTTTTATGGATTTTTCAAGAGCTTTTTCACTGGATTTAAAGTGAGTAATGTCCGTTCCGTACCCCACAACATATTGCAAACGACCAGTATCGTCCATAATCGGATACATTCTACGAAGGTTCCAAACTTCAATCCCATCGTCATTAATCAGCATCTCTTGATAAAAAACACCTTCTAGAGTCTCTTTTACTTTATTAAATTCTGCCCTTCTAGCGTCCGCTATACTTTTATCTTTTCCTTTGTTCCTGCAGTAATCATAATCGGTTTTACCTGTAAGCCATTTCCTAATAACCTTATCTTTTACTGCAACTGGATTAATGTACAAATATTTGTGATTCGCATCAAACACAACTAAGTCTGAAGGAATGTTTTCTAATAAATGTTTGAAAAAATCTGATTCACTTCCTTCAGCAGCCCAGTGTTCTTTTTTCTCCTTTTTGAGAGAAGAAAGCTCTTTTTTGAGAGAATCAATTTCCTTCAATAATTCAGCTTGGCTTATAGGCTTTGTGCTCATAATATATTGATCAAGAGGATGATTTAATATTTATACACAATTGCATCAAATGACAACTTTACTTGTGTTACGCGAAAAGTTTTGCACCCAAATACGCCAGATAATAAATAGAAAAAGATAGATAACTATACTGAAAACAAACTTGTGATTTACCTCCCACAACCAGGGGTTAATCTCCACTAAGTAAGCTAAGGAAGCGATTCTAACAATATTTAAAAAAATCAAAAAAGCAACGCCAGTAATAAGAAACCAAAATTTATGAAATACTTTACCCGAAGTAGAAAGGATCAACCCTATGTATATTGCATTTAAATCAAATCCTATACAGGGCTCTCCCACAGTCACTCCAACAGTCCCTTTTATTCGAATTATACGCAGAACATAATCCAACTCCATGGTTTCTCCAAGTGCAGTCATTAGGTAATAAGTACCCTCTAGCAGTAGCGCAATTACATCTAAACTAAAACTGTTGTACCACTTCAGTAATTCAGGGGTGCGCCAGGTTATAAAAAAGAATGCTTTCCATAACACCCATAAAATGGCAAACCTTGAGACAAAAATAATTTTACCTCTGTGATTTTGATATGTTTTTTTTATCCAGCTCATTTTACTTGTCAGCTTATCTCTATTTGATTACAAAGAATAGCTTCAACATTTGGTTTGATTAATCCTTGCTTTTGTTTTTGTACGCACCATAACCTACACAAAGAGCTATTAGACCGGACAAACCAAAATCTAACGGTACACCTGGTGGTGGCGGAGCTTGGCCAAAAGAAACATTAGAAGTTAACATTAGGACAATAATTATTGCCAAGGCAATTGAAGCTGTTTTTGATTTTTGTTTTTTCATAATTAAAGTTTTTTAGTTTAATGAGTTAAATTCAAATAAAATGCCAAAAAAATAAACAGTGTAACTATCAGATATACAGGAAAATAAAGATACTTAAGTATGCTTACTAATCCATAATAGAGAGTATAGTCTCATAAATAGAGAGGTTTGCCCTATAGTTAAAGTGATGGTATTCGACTCTTCACTTCCTTGCTTTTTCCCAAAGCACAGATTGGTTTCCGTTCAGGTACCTATTGATTCCCAGAAAAACACATACATTCATAAAGACAAAGTAAAAAGGCACGAAGAATATCTTATACTTCAATTGATTCTTTTGCAAGAAATAACCGATTCCTGCACTTAAATAAAAGAGAATTTGACAATAAAATAGGATCCAATAAAAATACAAGTCGGACTCCAATGCAAGTACTAAATTTAAAGGAAATACCAAAAATAAAAACACAGGACTCACTGTCCAGCGAAGTACACGATGAGAAACAAATTGAAACGTAAGCCAACCATATTTAAAAGGATTAAACAACTTTAATAACCTTACTGTACTTTGAATACCTCCAGCACTAATCCTAACCTTCCTCTTCTTTTCTTCCTGAATTGACTCAGAGGCATACTCAGAAGCAAAAGCTGCTGGCTCATAGGCGATCTTATAACCTTTCATGGCTATCCTTAATGAAATAATAAAGTCGTCTAGAATAGTGTCTTTCTCCACTTTTTGATGTAATTCAGTCCTAATTGAAAACAACTCACCAGCTGCACCGACTGCAGAGTGCAGTTTGAAATCGTATTTTTTTAAGAATGATTCGTATTTCCAGTAAATACCTTCCCCGGCTCCACTAGCTCCGTCATCACCGTTTGAGAACACTCTCTTTTCCCCTGCAACACAGCCAATTACTGGATCTTCATAATGTTTAACAATTTCTTTAACTGATTGTGGATTTAACATCGCATTGGCGTCAGAATAAATTACTATTGGATGCTTTACGTAGCCCATCCCTCTATTGATCGCACCTATTTTACCCCCTCTATTATTCTCGTGTAAAACCTCCACCCCATTTATACCTTCAAGATATGCGGTACTTCCGTCATTAGAGCCATCGGTAATAAATAGTATTTGCAACCTATCAGCTGGATAGTCTATTTCAAACATGTTTTTAACCTTTTCTTTTATGCAACTTATTTCATTGTATGCTGCAACGAACAAGGTTACTTTAGGTAAAAAAGGGCTTTCAAACTTAGGGTGTTCTTTTATAAAAATCGCCTTTAATTTTACAAGTGAAAATAAAATGATCCCGTACCCTAAATAGGTGTAAAACACAATCGATGAACACCCCCAAAATAGCATTTCCAACTTACTCATTATAGTATATATTTAAATGATTAATAATGCCTAGGCAGCAGATTCTAGGCTTTCCCATATTAAGCGAACATTGTTTTCCCAGGTATGACTGGCCGCAAAAACACTTCTTTCCATTGCTAACTCTTTGTTATTCTCTTTTAATCCCTTCTCAATTAACTTTACGTAATTAATTGGTGAAATAGCTAAATAACAATGGTCCTTGAACACTTCCATTGTTGGGGTGTAGGTCGCTACGGTAGCCTTTCCTGCAGCCAAGTATTCATCTATTTTTCTTGGGTAATTACCTTTTGTTAAATCATTAACTACCTGAGGGTTAATACAAACATCAAACGCATTTACATAAGACGGGAGTTCGTCAGGATTTTTTGATCCTAAAAAATGAATGTTTTTGTAATAGTGTAAACTGCTGTTCTTAAAGCTTCGTTCTTGTGGTCCTACTAAAACAATGTTCCAATCTGGTTTTGAAGAAGCTATTTTTTCAATCACCTTGATATCTAACCTCCTGGTAGTTAACAAACCTATATACCCTATTATTGGGCCCTTAAGATCACTTAGGTCATCAGGGATCAAATCCTTCCTAACATTTTGGTAACTTTCAATTTCACATCCTTGGCCAACATAAAATGAATTTAGATTATGCATTTTTGCTAACTCAGCTAAATGAGGTGAATTAGTAACCACTACATCTGCTTTTTTCATAATGATTGGTTCTATTTCCGCACCATGTTTTTCCCAATATGGAACTGTCATTAAATTGTCTCTACTATAGTATACAAATTCATTTACATCTAGTAAATCTCTTAAGTGCAGACTCCTAAACATATCACTGTCAGTAAATAGCGAACAATTTGAAAACCCCAAATCACTCATTGCCTTATCAATACATCCAGCAAATCGAAAACCATTCAACCAATTCAGCGGTTTAAATAAAAAACTAGGTAACCAATTAATAGGCAAAATATAAATGGACGGATCAAGCACCCATAAATTCTTTTCAACTTCTCTTAATGCTGAGCCCTCTTTATTGATGACTTTAAGTCTATTTTTTGTAGTTGTCCAGGATCTTTTTTTCCAAGCACTGACTCTATCGATGGGAGAATTTACGTACAACACTCGATGAGTCTTTGCGAATTCTCTTGCAATATTCTTACAATTGCTGCCTATTTCGATATCCCAAGGCTGTATTCCTGTTATCACTATGTTACGCTGTTTTACCATAATTTTGGATTTTTAATTTGTCATTTTTAGCACACCATTTTTCTTTTTCGAAATCATAATACTTCACAACCCTTGCAGGATTTCCCACTGCTACAGAAAAAGACGGAATGGACTTTGTAACCACCGCCCCACCTGCAATCACACAATGCCTTCCTATTGAAACACCCGCTGTAATTACGACGTTAGCACCTATCCAACAATCATTTCCAATTGAAATTTCAGCAGTGGAACACTTTTGTTCTCTTGGAGGAATCATAATATCTTGATAACCATGATTCAATCCACTCACCACGATGTTTTGAGCCATGTTTACATTATCACCAATGGTGACAGGTCCGATGATGGTGCTACCAATCCCAATTCTACTTTTTGAACCAACAATAACAGCTCCCATTGCATTGTTTACGCAGGAAAAGTCTTCAACTGTGGAATAATCTCCAAGCACAAAAGCATTGTAAGGAAAAACATCCATTCGGGTGTTTTTACTAATTAGGGACTTTCTTCCTCTTACGTGAACGAGTTTATTCCAAAAGATTTTCACCCAAAACCTTGGACGTGGCCTGTAAGTATCTTGTAACATCCACAGTGCAACTCTTTTCAGCAGTGGATTAGATTTTATTCTTTCAATTACCTTCATAATTATACTTTAGTATTAGCGTTTTCTGATATTTCCAAACCAGAATGAGGCGTGTGAATAAACTTTTTATTAGCACCAAACAATTTAAATAAAGACAGAAATGTAATTACAAAGGCATGTATAAGGGCGAATGGAATAGAGATCAATTTTTTACTAATTAAAGATGATGGAATTGCAATCAAATAATTAATAACTACCAACAAGAACATCCCAATCCAAAACAAACACAACCCTTCCTGTCCTAACCCCAAAAACACCAAAGAACCAATCGCTAAAAACCCTGGAAACAACAATCTTGGAGGTAAGCAAAGTTGAAGAGCTTTATAGAAATAATCAAAATTACCTTTAAATAAAAGCTTTAATGCCGTTGGCATACTTTTTACCATGTAGTGATATTGCGCACTAATCCATCTTGTTCTTTGGTTTCCAAAAACCTCTGCTTTTTCTACTTTTTCATCATAAATAACAATATCATCTGCGTAGTGAATCCTGACATTTTGCTCAATAATTTTCAGTTCTAATGCTTTGTCAAAACCACCAACAGCTTCTATTCCATTCATTAAATTTTTAAACATCTTGTAGTCGAATGCCATACCTGAACCAACTAATCTTGAAGATAGTTTTAACACATCTGGACCCTGACAATAAATGTGATTATTAACTTCTTCGCTAATAGCATCAAGTAAAGCAAATTTGGAGTTGGTATTCTTAGCACATCGATGACCTTGAATTGCCTTTCTACCAGACATGTATTGTTTCGCAAATTTATTAACAACATCTTTCTCCATGACGTTGTCAGCATCTAAAACAATTGCTAAGTCATAAGCATCACCCATGAGGTTTAATGCATAATTTAACGCTTTTGCTTTTGTGCTATTTTTAAAATCTACTCGAACAAAAGACAATGGAAGTTCCTGAAGCCATGAGTTTGTAACTTCTTTTAAAGAATCAGAAATCACAACTACTTCGTAATCTCCAGCATATTCTTGCCTCAGAGCTTCATGGGCAACCTTCACAATAACAGCATCTTCTTTATAGGCTGGTATAAAAACGGCTACTCTTGGAAGCTTTCCGTGCGAGACAATTTCAGAATTTTTATAAAATAATCCAGCAATGGAGTTTATTGCAATATAAAGTGCGGAAAATGCAAAATACGATGTAACTAGTAATATTGTAAAATCAATTAAAATCATAATTATTTGTTAAAAGGTTTATAGGTAAATCTCCCGTTAGATAAGTTCCATAACAATGCGCTACTGTAGGCGAGTAAATGAGTACGATTAAACATTAGTGAAATCACATTTTTAGGCCATGAAACTAACACTAAGAATAAAGCGGATAATAAATAGCTAGCTCCTTTAAGGTTTCTTCTCGCAAATAAAAACCTGCTCCTGGTCATATAATACATCTTCAACGGACTGTTTTTTCCTGTTGACATAGATTCTTTGTGATAAATTTTTGCTCGAGGCACCACGTTTATAGCATAACCTGCTGAACGAATTCTTTCACACCAGTCTAATTCTTCATAATAAAGAAAAAAGTCAGTACACATTAGACCAACTTCTTCAATTACTTTCATGGGAAGCATCATCGCTGCCCCATGAGCATAAAACGTTTGTTTTTCGCCATCAAATTGTTCTTGATTTTTTTGACCATTACCAACATGCTTATTTCTAATGGTAAGCTTGTTCATTTTAGTTGACCCAACGTATTGAATAACAGTTGGATTATCGTAGAATAAGATCATTGGACTCACAGCCCCTAGCGAATTGTTTGACAGTAAATTTTCACATAGTAAGGTCAGTAGGTTTTTTGTAAAAACAGTATCGTTGTTTACAAAAAAAACATATTCTCCAACCGCGTAATCAATGCCTAAATTATTACCTCCCGCAAAACCTAAATTACGTTCACTAGTTATCAGTTTAATGAAAGGGAAGCTATGCTGAAGCGAAAGCGCTGAATTATCTTGAGAACCATTATCTACAACTATAACCTCGTAGTTTGTATATGAACTCAAGATTATAGATTCTATAAGACCTTTTGTAACCTCAGTCGTATTGTAATTAACGGTGATAATTGAAATTAATGGCTCCCTGTTCTTTTTCATTTTTGTATCGTTTAGACAACTTATTAAAAGACAACAGCTGTGCCACCAAACAACACGTTAATAATCAACAACTTAAGGTATTGTACACTTAAGAAATCATCTATAATAAAGACTTAGGTCTATTATTGAGAGTAGGTGTTCACCTTTAAGCACTTTTTAAAACTCTTGATTTAAACACATTTGAAACAACATACCCAAAAGCTTTCGAAACCTCCCAAAGCTCAGCTCCAAATGATCTTTGAGGAAAGAAATGTGAAGCAAACTCAACATCCCATGCCTGTGTAAAATACTTCCTGTACTTTTCTTCTGTAGGGTTGACTAAACACTCAATCTTGTCATTCCACTCATACCTAATAGTCTCTACATTTCCATGTGTATACTGCATGATTTTATACCCCAGAGACTTAGTCGGTAAATAATGTAAAAACACGTCTCCCAAATCATGACTTGGCTTAAATCCCACATGCTCTTTATCCATCATCACTAATTTTCCCTCTATCTCAAGTATTAACCATTTATGAGATTCCTTAGGAAACAAATATTCACCTATCAAACTTGGCACTTCAATGTATCCTGATTTTGCAACCCTCATTTGTTCTGCCAAAAACTTGTGTGGATTCTCAACATGTTCCAATACTTGATTACAAATAACATAGTCAAATTCATTGTCTTTGAATGGCAAATCCTCTCCATCCGCATTGATGAATTTTTGATGTTCATGAACCTTTATATCTCCAGAACGATGATAATTAGTATCTGTAAATTTATCTACGACAACATTAGACCTTTTATGAGGATTATGTCCTCCTCCGACTTCTAAAACTTTGTCTGATTTTTTAATTGATAAATGATGACGACTGATTGGTGCATTTGATTTCATATCTATAAAAATTTAAAGTGATTAATTGACTGTTTTATTGATGCTAAGCCAAGAGAATATATTGACAAAACAGTTATGTTTAATTTCTTTTTAACTAAATAAAATCCAACGATAGCTCCAAACAAAACATTAACAATAGTGACAAGAGCCACCATTTCAATACTCCTAAAAAAGTACAATACGATTACATCCCCTATAATATTAATTGAGGCCATGAGTGCTACTTTGTAAAAGTTTAACCGAGGATAACCCATAGCATCTAACACCACTCCTGTGAACCTATCAAATGGGAGAAACAATCCATAAATCACGAATAACCTAAAAATAACACCTGTATCTGCATATTTCTCACCTCCTATTAGCAACACTAAATAATCTGAAAATATAAATAGCACAGTCATGAAAGGTATATAGAGGAGCGTTAAAACTCCTAGGTACTTTTCAAGGGTTGTTTTTAATGATATTCGATCCTTGTTATTATCGTGATTAGAAAATACAGGGAAGGCTACCGAAGTAGAAGCTCGTAAAGGCAATTCTATGATTTCGACCAAACGAAGAGGAATTGCATAAATCGCAATATAAATAGGACCTAGTAATCCTCCTATAATAAACGTATCAGAGCTTTTTAATAAGTTGGACCCTAAAAAAGCCAATGAATGGTACCTTCCGAAATTCCAATATTTCTTTATCGTTGGAACGTCTGCCAATACAATATTTCGAACACCAGTTCCTTTAATAATTAAGGCGACAATACTGCAAATCACAAAAACCAAAAGATGAAAGATGGCAAGTTCTTGAATACTTACTTCAAAGAAAACAGAAAAGATACTAACCAGTAGAAAAAGGAAAACGTTCACAATTCGACCAAATGCTAAATAATTAAATTTTAATTTAATCTGACTGTTCCACAAAAAATATTGAAAAGGCATTGATACAAAACCATACAAGGGATAAAACAATAAAAAACTAACAATACCTGGAGCTTCAAAAAAGTCTAAAAAATAAATAATTAAACAAACACTCGACACTACGGAAGTCACTACTATGTTTAAAAACCAACTACTACCTTGTAGCCGATTAAAACCTTTACCGCTTGATCCACTAGCATATTTAATAAATGCACTCTGAACCATACCAGCCTTAATCATTTCAAAAAATGTCAATAAACTTAAGTAAAGTATCCATTGACCAAAATCAATTTTAGAAAAACTTCTAGCCAACACCATAAAAGATAAAACTGCAATACCAGCAGATATTAACTGACCAACAAAAGACTGACTATGCTTCCCACTAATAATTTTATTTAGATTCATTTTAAATGATTGTTTGCTAATGTTTTCACAGTGGAAAACATCACTCTTAAATTCAGCGAGGCATTAGAAAAATTAAATGGGTATAGCGTAAGATCAAGTTGCTACAACAGTGATTTTTATCCCGAAAAAGACATTACCGCCCATGAAAAAGCCATTATAAAAGCGACAATACTAGCAACCATAAGCTTGTTAAAGACTCGAGTGCTTTTTTTAATGGAAAGTAGTTTTGTCGACACTAAAGAAAGCCTATCTGAAACATAGCCATCTTTAAACATCAATTTTTCACTTGTATTGTTAACTCCTGATAGGAAAGACAATTTATGATCAGCAGATATTACAACCACCTCAATACCAGGGAGGTCTATTCGAAATAAATTAGCAATATCACGTCCATTTTTTGCTGTCAAGACTACACCATCTAGGTGATAGTCTATTATCAATAAGTCTGGCTTAAGACCTGCATATATCAAGGCCTCCTCACCAGTGGAAAAAGTCAATATAGAATGGTTAGGATTTAGATCAAGCTTGTCCTTTAGTAAATTCAGGTAAACCTCTTGGTCATCAACAACGAAAATCAATAACTTTTTATCCATGTTTTCTGCTAGGAACTGCACCCCTCCATTGTACTTACTATAAATTAAATTTTTTTTCATAATTATATATTTACTATTTGTGACTTCAAGCGATATGCCAAAACACAAACAACACGTAAACAGATACTTAGACAAGTTTAAATGAAGGTTTTGTATTAAAAATAGATTAGTTTCTCAATTAGAGAATTGAGAGATTCTTTACAATAAACTCAACTCATGATCAATTGCAGATAAAATATAGCTTTCTTTTTGCTCTAAATCTGAAATGATTTTAGCAATTTGATTGTAATTTTCAGAATCTTCTGCCAACTGCTCAATAGAAACGATTACACTTGCATATTCCTCAGTAAAGATCAATTTGAAATTTGGTTTAGACCTATGAGCTATAGCTTTGATTCGTTTGAAATCCCTCAAAGACAGGTGCTGCCCTAATTCCTTAATGTCTTTTGGAAGAATTGTCGTTAATAATTTCAATGTGGACTCAACAATACTTTTGTTATTATTTGTAAATTCATATAACATAGCAAAATCACAAACATTATCGGATAAATTGTCTTTATTCATAGTTATTTCTTGATTAGAATTTATATTACTCTCAACTGTCTCACTTTGGTCTTTTTTTGGAACTAATAATTGAATTTTCGCAAAAAGTTCCGACGGCTTAAACGGTTTCGACAAGTAATCATTTGCTCCGTTATTTATACAATTTGACTCTTCTTGAGCACTTACATGTGCTGTCAATGCTAATATTGGTAGATCTTTATATTTTGAATCTAATCTAATTTCTCTCATCGCCGAATAACCATCCATAATAGGCATTTGCATATCCATTAATACCACATCATAAGCACCCAACACAAGCTTTTCTAGAGCTACTTTTCCGTTCTCAGCCAAATCTACCTCAGCACCTTTATTGCTTAACAAATCAACAGTAACCATTTGATTTACAGGATTATCTTCAGCCAACAGTACTTTTACTCCTTTTAGGCCATCAGAATTGATATCATTTTCAACTCTCTGAACTATACTTTTATCACCATTAGAAACTTGATACGGCAAACAAATACTAAAGATAGAACCAACACCCACTTCACTTTCAACCTCAATCTTACCTCCATGTAAATCAACCAATTTTGTAGCAATGGTCAATCCTAACCCAGTTCCTTGAAACTTGCGATTATCATTTTCATCTACCTGCCCAAACGCTTTAAATATATGCTTTAGTTTTTCTGGACTAATACCAATGCCCGAGTCTTTAACACTTATTTTAATCTTGATCAAATCATCACTAATTACTTCATGTAAAATAGTTATTTCAACAGTTCCATTTTCAGTGAACTTCAATGCATTCCCTACTACATTATATAAAATTTGATTTAACCTTGGTTCATCACCAATAAGAAATTCGGGAATTAATCCTTCCTCTTTATAAAACAACTGAACCCCTTTTTCTAGAGCTTTAGCGGATAACATTTCCATCAACTGTGTAATACACGTTTTAATGTTAAACATATGTTTTGATATTTTAAGTTTTCCTGCTTCAATTTTTGAAATATCTAAGATGTCGTTAATTACAACCATCAAAGTTTCAGAGGAAGACGTAATGGCGCTTAAATATTTTTTTTGTTTTTCATTGATCTCGGAATCTAATAATAAGTTTGTAAGTCCCATTATCCCGTTCAGTGGAGTCCTAATTTCATGACTCATGTTAGCCAAGAACCTAGACTTTTCTTTAGTCGCACTTTGAGCTTTTTCTTTTTCCCCTAAAATAACTTTTTCATAAGTTATTTTTTCTGTGATATCACGTGCGATCCCTTGAAAGCCGTAGCGCTTTTCATCAATTTTTACTAAAGTCATGTTTTGACCGATCCATAGGTTATCAAATGTGATAATTGGAAACTCTACATAAGATACTTCAATCTTTTTATTTAACAAGTCCAGCCCTTTTGCCTTAATATTCTCAGAGTATTTACTAGCCATTAATTCTGAAAAATTAGAAGAAAGTAACTTTTCCTCATCTAGGCATAAAGCTTTAATCCCTACTTCATTCATGTACGTAAAATTACCATTAAGATCAGTAGTGAAAATAATCTCTTTCGCTTCTTCAATTAAACTTCTGTATTTTTCTTCTTTAATTTTGAGTCGACGATTAAGCTCTTTCATGTCGTCATTCACCATTTTATTTACTTGCAGTAACTGCAGCATATCCACCGTTGAGTCACTAATCGAAAAATGATTTAGATTCAAGTTGAGCCTTTGTAATTCCTCGAGTTCTCTCACAAAAGGAGACCCTACAAACAATACTCTCCTTTCTTTTTCAAGTACGATTACTTGAGCTTTAAACAACACTTCATTATTTAAATGTTTAAACGACAACAAAAAAACTTTACCCTCACTTTTACAAAGGGATTTATAATTCAATTCAAAAACACCAGGACGTACCACCTCAAAAACTTCTTTAAGAGATTTTTGAATTAAATCAGCCCTAACTTTTAAGAGGCTCTTCCCTGCATCTCTAATTACTAGCTGATAGTCAACTGTAAAAAAGAAAGGAAATGTCTTATTAAAAAGAGATCTTGAAAAATTATTACTGTCGAGCATCTTTAATATTTTAGTAAAAAAGTGTCGTTGTTACTTCCTTTTAATTTCTCATTGATTACCTCAACCTCAATAGGGTGGTCAAACATTTTACCAATCCCTATCATAAGTCCATATACGAACATTGTTAAACCATCCCTTTGACTATGGTATTGAAGAATCATCTTTCCTTCCATTGTTTTTTCAACTTCAAATTCTGGAGGAATAATGTTTGGATACAAAAGCATGACTCTTCCGTGAAATTTTGGTAGGTACATAACAAACTCCTCAAAGCCATCTCCTCCACTTTTCAGCAGAGCACCATACTTTTTGACTCCTGTTTCCAACACCCAGTATTCACCTAAAGCTTTCAAAACATCCTCCACCTCCATCCCTGTAACATTGTGAGTGGCAACAACCAAATCAAATGTTAGCTGGTCAGGGTAAGGCTCGTTGCTTAAAAACATTTCTTCAGTAAAGCCACTTTCTTTTTTAATTTTCAACCAGGTATTTTCATCGAATTTAGATACGATTAGATCTTCTACTGCTTGATTAACTGCTCCGTGCATAATATGGTTTAATTTATTACAATATAAAATTCATTACTAACGAAACGATAATACCTACGGCAACTGCACCTCCGATTTTCATTTTTAAAGCATTAACCTCTTTCAACTCTTGCAGCACGGCCATTCTTCTTACTATATTACGTATTTTATTTTTCACATTTACTAATGCGCTATCATTTTTCACTACGTAATCATTTGCTCCAAACTTAATAGATGTAGTAGCTATGTTAACATCATCATGTCCGGACAACATAATAACCTCAACATCTGGATGACTTTCTTTAATTTTCATTAAAACCTCAATACCGTTCATTACTTTTCCACTGCCATCATCTAATTCAAAATCAAGGATTACAATATCAGGATTCTGATCCATTGAAGCCAAACAGTCTTCTCCGTTTGAAAATTCTTTAACTGTGGTTACATTGTCTTGGATGTCATTTTTCAATATTCCAGAATACACTGGTTGATCATCTACAATAAAAACTGTTTTGCTTACTCTGCTTAAGTTTTTCATAATATTCAATTATTAGTTAATAATATATCTGTCTACTTAGTATACGTCTCTAATTACTTTTTTATATTTATTTTTCTGTAAACAGACACCTTAAATCGGTGAAACACTTCATACAATCGGTAGATGACTCAATCAAAGTGTATAATTATTGACGATGATTTGGTTCAATTGAACATCCTCAGTCAATACGTGGCTAATCATAGCCACCTTGCTCTTGTTGAATCTTTCAGCAACCCCTTAAAAGCCATTCCCTTTCTAATCAAGTCTCCTGAAATTGATTTAATGTTTTTAGACATCGAGATGCCTAATATCTCTGGATTAGAATTCCTTGACTCAATTTCGCATTCCGCAAAAGTAATTTTAGTGTCAGGGAAGGAACATTACGCAATTGACTCATACAACTATGAAGTAATTGATTACCTGCTTAAACCAATTAGCGAAAACAGATTCAATCGTTCAATATTAAAGTACCAGAAAGAAAATCAAAACATAGCTGCTGACAGCGACGTCAAATCCATTTTTGTTAAAACCGACTCATTACTAAAAAAAATAGATCTAGTGGATATCTACTGCATAAGAGGGGCAGACGATTACATCGAAATAATATTCGAATCTTCGAAAACTTTAGTCCACTCCTCTTTGAATAAATTCTATGAAAGTCTTCCTAAAAATAAATTTGTTCGAGTACACAGAAGTTCCATAGTGAATATTGATAAAATCACTAAATACGACTCTCATGTCCTGGAAGTTGGCAATCACCTTGTACGGGTTGGTCGCACTTACAAACAAGACCTAATCAACAAGCTTAACATTCTGTAGCTTAAAAGCTACACTATGCAGCTTTTAAGTTTCTTCTGATTGGGTTTTTGTCCTCTATTTTTGAAATAGCTTTTAACGTTTTTAAAATAGAATCAGGAGTCACTGAAATACTATCAATTCCTTTTTCCACAAGAAAGGCTGCAAAATCAGGGAAATCTGAAGGACCTTGCCCACATATACCAACCTTTACTCCATTTCGATGTGCAATCCTAATCAATCTTTCGATCATAAACTTAACAGCTTCATTCCGTTCATCATATAAGTGAGCAACTAAATGTGAATCCCGGTCTAACCCCAGAACAAGCTGAGTTAAATCATTAGATCCGATTGAAAAACCATCAACCAACTTACTAAACTGATCAGCCATTAATATATTTGATGGAACTTCAGCCATTAAATAAACTTGTAGCCCATTTTCACCTCTCACCAACCCAAACTCTTTCATTACTTCCAAAACGAGAGAGAATTCTCCAGTAGTTCTGCAAAAAGGAATCATCACAATCACATTGTCAAGTCCCATTTCCTCTCTCACTTTTTTAATTGCTTCGCACTCCAGAGCAAACGCTGGCTTATACTCATCAGAATAATATCTTGATGCGCCTCTCCACCCTATCATAGGGTTCTCTTCTTTAGGCTCGTAGTATTTACCGCCTAATAAATTCGCATATTCATTCGATTTAAAATCGCTAAACCGAACAATTACATCTTCAGGATAAAAACTAGCTGCGATCTTTGCGACACCTTGAGCTAATTTTTGAACAAAAAAGTCTTTTTCATCCTCGTAGCCTACTGTTAAAGAAGCTATATTGTTAGTTAATTCAACATCTCCTATTTCTTTATGGTTCAACAACGCCAAAGGATGTGCCTTTATATAATTATTAATAATAAACTCTTCCCTAGCTAGACCCACTCCTGAATTAGGTAAATGAGAGAAATTAAAAGCCATGTCAGGCGAGGCAACATTCAACATCATTTTTGTTTCGGTTTTTGGTAAGTCTGACAACTTAGTTTTTATGATTTCAAACGGAACCTTTCCTGCATAAACTTTACCGACCGCACCTTCAGCACAGGAAACAGTAACAATTGCACATTCTCTCACTTTAGTCGTACCGTCTTTTGTTCCAACAATAGCAGGAACCCCTAGTTCCCTAGCCACAATCGCAGCATGGCATGTCCTCCCTCCTTTATTAGTAATGATGGCTGAAGCCATTTTCATAATAGGCTCCCAATCCGGGTCAGTCATGTCTGTCACCAGCACATCCCCCTTCTGAAATCCATGAACCCCACTTTCTATAGCTTCAGCATCCAAAAATTTAGCTACCCCTGATCCTATTCGGTCTCCTACAGCTATTCCAGTAAATAATTCTTCATTCGTAGCATCATCAGATATTTTAAACTGTACTAGGTCATTGTCTTTTTTCTGAGAATGAATTGTTTCAGGACGGGCTTGAACAATGTACATTTCTTTTGTGTTTCCATCAACAGCCCATTCTACATCAACAGGAGTCCACTTACCGTGCTTCATTGAATAATAGTCTTCAATTATTACTACCCACTTAGCTAATTTCAAGACATCCTCATCCGTCAAGCAGAAATGGTCACGCATTACTGGAGGTGTTATCAACTCTTTCACCATTTCTCCTTCTTTGTCACTATACATTAACATTTTTTCTTTTGACCCCAAGGTTTTCTCTATAATAGCCTTGTATCCCTCTTTAAGTTTTGGTTTGTGGACAATAAACTCATCAGGAGAAATAGAACCTTGAACTAACAACTCTCCTAATCCAAAGGTTCCGTTAATTATAACTGCGTCTTTAAAACCGCTTTCTGTGTCAATTGAAAATGCCACTCCAGATTCTCCCACATCAGACCTCACCATTCTCTGAACACAAACCGATAAGTACACTTTAGTTTGACTTATACCTCTTGAATCCCTGTATGAAATGGCTCTATTAGTATATAATGAGGCAAAACATTTCTTTATAGATAATAACAAATCTTTATCTCCTCTTACATTTAAAAACGTTTCTTGCTGACCCGCAAATGAGGCATCAGGAAGATCTTCAGCTGTTGCACTAGACCGCACCGCAACATCAAGAAACGAAGAGTCATTATCAGATAATTCATCGTACATATAGCATATTTCAGCAGAGAGTTCTTCAGGAAATGTCCCACTTAAAATCAACTCACGAACTTCTTTGCCCACCGCCTGTAGACTCATCATATCCTCTATGTTTAACTTATTTATCGCACGCTGTATTTTACCATGTAAAGTATTGTGAGAAATAAATAACTTATATGCATTTACTGTGACTGCATAACCCATCGGCACCTTTATACCACAGTCTGTCAATCCATTAATCATCTCACCTAATGAGGCATTCTTTCCGCCAACTTGATCAACATCAAATATCCCGACCTCCATTAAACTAATTGTGTTTACATTTTTCATAACATGCGTTTTATTGGTTAGTATTATTTTATTCCGAACCTGAAAGACAACTGCTAATTTCACTTTAAGCTGTTCTTAACTTAGCTCTTTCTTCAAGTTTCACAAATTCAGTTACCATATCAGGAGAACCTATAACCAAACTAGCTCTTTGATGAATAGGTAAATATATTCTCTTATTATCTTCTATATTTAAGCGCTTATTCAATGTGTAATCATTACCTGAAATTGATTTCCCTCCAGAGGCTTCAACAATAAACGCCAGAGGGTAGCATTCATATAAAAGCCTTAATTTTCCATTCGGATAAGTATTTGTGGAAGGATATAAATAGACTCCTCCTTTAATCAGATTCCTATGGAAATCTGAAACAAATGAGCCAACGTAACGGGATGATACATTCACATTCGATCGACAAGTATCAATAAATCTCTGACTTTGTTTGTCAAATAAATTATAGTTAGCCTCATTTACAGAATATACACTTCCAGATTTTGGTATTTTTAAACATTCATCTGCCAAAATATATCTCTTTTTGATTTGGTCGTAAACAAAAACACTTGTTCCTCTGCCATCTGACAACACCAGCTGCAAGGAAGAACCATATAACAAATACCCTGCAGCTACAATTTTATCACCAGAAAGAGTCTCAGCAGATACATCAGCCCCATCATAAATTGCAAAAATACTGCCTACAGGTATGTTTACATCAATATTTGATGAACCATCCAAAGGATCTATTGCCACAATGTATTGTGCTCCAAAAAAACCTTGTGCAAAACGAACAGGCAAGTAATTCTCTTCAGAAATGACGGCAGCTACCGAATCACAACTTCTCAGTTTATCAATAAAACGATCATTTGCATAAATATCCATGTTGTGAACGAATTCACCTTGACAATTTTTCTTGTCTGAAACCTCCAACTCATCATTATTTAAATTCGCCATTGAAAGTTTAGCGGAAACCTCCACTGATACACTTGCTAAACTTTCAACAATATCAGTGATCTCTTTATTAAAAGCTAAAGTTCCAAAAGTTCTATTAAACATTTTTACATTTTTCATATCCCTGTTTTTAAATATTTGACATTTATTAAAATAAACGGTGTACGATTAATAATCACACACCGTTTAACCCAACACTAACACAAAACACTTAAACGACTAATAATTTACTATTGCTTTGGACACTAGACAATGTAGTAATTATGCCAAAACACTAACAATTGATTATCAATAAGTTACAACGATAGCAAGGCTTTAAAATTCTATTTTAGATACTATTTCCATAAATGAGAATAATTTTATATCTTAAAGGAAAAAATCAAGACATGAATAATTTCAAAAGTGAATTCACCATATTCCTAGTAGAAGATGATGTTTGGTATTCCGAAATTCTAGAATATCATTTATCACTGAACCCTGATTATATCATTAGAAAGTTTAAAACAGGAGAAGAATGCTTAAAAGCCATCCATCTAAACCCAGGAGCAATTTGTCTTGACTACTCACTTCCTGACCATGACGGAAAAGAGATGGTAAAAAGAATAAAAAGAACACACGCTCATGTCCCAATTATTATCGTTTCAGGTCAAGATGACGTCCAAGTAGCTATTGACATGCTGCAGGAAGAAAATGTTCAGGACTATATTGTCAAAGATGATGATACTAAAGATCGCCTATGGAAATCCATTATTAGGATAAGAGAAAAAGCAACATTAAAAAATGAAGTTGTTCATTTAAAGGAAGAACTAGAAAAAAAGTATGATTTTCAAAAAACCATCATCGGAAAATCTGAAACCATAAAAAAAGTTTTTTCAATGATGCAAAAAGCTTGCGATAATAACATTACCGTTTCTGTTACTGGAGAAACTGGAACAGGAAAAGAACTGGTAGCAAAGAGTATTCACTACGGTTCAAATAGATCTAGAAAGTCATTCGTAGCAGTAAATGTCACTGCCATACCAAAAGAATTGATCGAAAGCGAATTATTTGGTCATGAAAAAGGTGCCTTTACTGGAGCGCAAAGCAGACGAATAGGTAAATTTGAAGAAGCGCACCAAGGGACAATATTTCTAGATGAAATTGCTGACATGGACACAGCAATGCAAGGTAAATTATTGCGTGTACTTCAAGAACGTGAAGTTATAAGAGTTGGTGGCAATAAGACCACAAGAATAGACGTAAGAATTATTGTCGCTACCCACAAAGACCTTTTAGCCGAAGTTAAAGCAGGAAGATTTAGGGAAGATCTATACTATAGACTACTTGGCTTGCCTGTTGAGTTACCTGCATTAAGAGAAAGAAAGGATGATATATTAATTCTCGCAAAACATTTCGCCGATTCATTTTGCAAAGAAAACAAAAAGAGCAAAAAGACTTTTTCACCTGAATCCAGAAAAAAATTAATGGCCTTTTATTTCCCGGGGAATATCCGAGAATTAAAAGCTATGGTAGATCTTGCAGTTGTAATGGCGGATACTGATGTTATCGAAGTAGACAACATAACATTTAACACATCTGCTTCTGTTAGTGATTTCCTTCATAAGGAAAACACTTTAAAAGGCTATAATTCCGCAATAATAGCTTTTCATTTAGAAAAATACAATGATGATGTAGCTCTTGTCGCAGAAAAATTAGACATAGGTAAATCCACATTGTACAAAATGATTCAAAAAGGGGCTGTATAATTCTCTATTATAGAATTTACGCTCTAAACGGGACATAAGAACAGCGTCCACATTAAACTAAGTATCTCTTTTACTGAAAGTTATGTTTTTGGTCTTAAGGTTGAATATTAAATACCGAACCAAAAAACAAAAATAATGGGAACTATTAGAAGATTAAACAAGAGAAATGTATTTATTGTTGACGACAGTCCTTTATACAGAGAAATAATTTCGAACGAATTGAAAGGGATTTCAAATATTGATATTTCGACTTATGACTCTGCAGAGAATTGCTTGAAAAACATGGATAACGAACCGTCATTAATAATATTAGATTTTTACTTAGATGGTGAGAATTCTGAGAACATGAATGGCCATTTTGCGATGCAACAATTTAGAAAATTAAAGAAATGCCCACAAATTCTATTTGTATCATCTGTTCACAACGAAGAACTACTCATGGAGTACAGTCGATATCGAGACGTCGACTTTATTCTTAAGTCTGAATTAGGAACAAGCAGGACGACTCGCAAAATAGAAGAAAAACTTTCAGAGACTTACGTGACTCACTTTCAATAAAAAAGGATATGAAAATTTTAATTGCAGAAGACAATGTGGTTAGTGCAGCATATTTAAAAGAAGTGCTAGAACAACAGGATACAACGGTAGATGTTGTTCACGACGGTGAAGCAGCTTATTTGGCTGCCACGACAAAATTCTACGATCTAATATTTATGGACTTTCAAATGCCACTTATGAACGGAATTGTTGCCAGTAGAAAAATAAAATTAGAATTAGTCAAGCAAAATAAACCAAGCACGACTATCATTGCTTGTTGTACTTCCGATAATTCACATGAAAAAATGGCATGGAATGAAATCGGTATAAAAGAGATCATTACTAAACCTGTTTCAACTGAAATTATTGAAAGAGTAATAAACAATAAAAAAACAAAAAAGCACCCCCAAGTAGCTGCTACTATAGGAAAAAAACAACTTTATTCAGATGAAAAAATAGTAGGGATGTCAAGAGGCAACAATCAATTTGTCACTAAAATGATTGATCTTTTTGTCACAGATACACCAGTAGCAATAGAAAATATAAAAACGAGTATTGATAATAAAGACTACCAAAGAGTAAAAGCTATTGCTCACCGCATAAAACCATCCTTTAAAATGATGTGTGTTGACTCTATAGAAGATGATATCAAAAATATTGAACAGTATTGCGAACAAAATAATCATCTGGATAAGATACCAGAACTGTTTAATAACATTAAAAAAAAATGTGATCTGGTAATATCCGAAATGAAGTCTAGGAGCGACTAAAGCAAAAATATTATATAGCGCATTCACACACCACCCAGCACCAAAGAATTAAAGTAGTAACTAGGAAATAGCATTGTTATTAGCAAATAAGTCCTGAAATATGACTGCGTGCTAACGATTGCTCCTATCAATTCAAAATGTAGTGGTTATGGAAATAATACATATAATATCAGGTAAAATTGAAACAAAAAAAAGACACAAAATTAACAGAGCTGTTGAGCACATAGTACAATGTCAAAATGTCAATACTGCAAAAGTTTCAATTTGGTGCATTGATTACGATAGTGATCCAATTTTTTTCAGGAAAAAAACTAAATTTTTAAACTTTTCAAAATCACAGCAACTACTAAAGCTTAACAAAAATTTAAAATCCGAGATTAAGTTAAAAAATATTGACACAGTATTTCATATTCATGGAGCATTCATTCTTGAATATTATCTAATAACAAAATTACTAGCAGGGACAGGGAGAAATTACGTCTATACTCCTCATTGTATTTTAAATGGTAAACAATTCAATATAACAAACCTTAAAAATTACTTTCAGTTAAAAATAATTGAAAGAAAAATAATACAGAATGCTGTCAATATTCAGTGTACAGAAATTAGTGAATCACAATTAATATTAATGCACTTTCCAACAGTCACTACATCCCTCATCTCCCTTCCTCCCAATAAAAAACAACGGCAGTTTCAATTTAAACCTCTTAGGAAAAGAGAAACATTAATCTTTGGGTTCAGTGGAAAAATCTCAATTGAAGAAAACGGTTTAGACCTTTTAATAAAAGGATTTTCAAGATACCGATCGAAACTGAAAGGAGATGCATTGTTATGGATTATAGGATCTGGAGAGGATACTAATGTGTTAAAAAGATACGCTCAGTCAACAAGTGAAGCTAATTACATTCACTTTCATTGTCCAACAAACGAAGATGAAAAAACCAACTACATAGCTAATATTGACGTAATATTTTCCACTGCAAGGGAATACTCAGATTCTTCTCAAATTTTAGAGGCGGCAAAACTTGGAATACCGTCGGTGACAAACAAAGAATCAACTATTTGTGAGAATGTCTCCCAATACGATGCTGGACTTGTTTTATCCAAAAATAGAATTACTGATATTGCCACTGCTATGAAAAGAATGGAAGAGAAATTCCTAGTCAATTCAATTAGAAACCAGGGAGAAAATGCATTAAAAATGATGCAAAAGGAATACAATTGGGATCAGGTATCAGCAAATATACAGTCTTTGTACCCATAATAACTCCAACAACAGCAACCACACACTGTATTACCACTATAAATGTGATTAACTAACCTTTCTCAATAATAGACCTTGTCTCATATTAGGAATAAAAAGCTTAAAATTAACACGCCTACACATATCAACTAATTGATTATCAATACCTTATTTATTCGGCATGAATATGTAATGTGAAGTACCAAAGAACATATTATGAAAAATCATAAAATATTAATTGTAGACGACGACACTAGTATTAGATACTTGCTAAATCATTTGCTTGCAGATGAATACGAAACAGAAATAGTGGAAAACGGATTTGACGCATTAGCAATCATGCAAAACGGAAACATTCCAGACCTTATTATCTCAGATTTGTCCATGCCAAAAATGGACGGAAATGATTTTATCAGTAACATAAAAACCAGCAGCTTTTTTAATCAAATCCCAGTAATTGTCCTTTCAGCAAACGACAGCAGCAGAGAAAGAATAAACTGCTTAAAAAAGGGCGCTCACGATTTTTTAGTTAAGCCATTTAACCCCGAAGAATTGCTGATTAGAGTAAAAAACATTTTATCACGAACTAAAGCGACATTTTAATATGAAAACCATCCTATACATAGGACGTAAAGCCGACACTCTTCGTCAGAAATTAGTTTCTAAACAACTAGAAATGTCGGAGGTTCATGAAAATGGGCTGCTAGCAATTAATTATTTGTCCAAAACCGAAAAATTACCCAATATTATTTTCTGCGAAGAAAACATTAAGGGGATCAGAGCACATGATCTTTGTGCAAAAATAAAAAACGAGCTGGGATTTAGTAAAATAGTATTTTTTCTAATTAAACAATCAGACACTATAATTAACGCAAAACAATACCTTAAACTGGGCATCGATGAGGTAATAAATGAAAGCACTGAAATTAAAAACATTCTTCCCCGACTAAAATTCCTTTTAAAGTTAAAAAACCAAAATAGCCCAGTACAAAATAGTTCTTTCAAAAAATATAGTCTTGAAATATCTAAAAGAATATTTGATCTGGCAGTAGCATCTGTCGCCTTAATTATTTTGTCACCGATATTAATCATTACTATAGTTGCTCTGCGATTAGAGTCAAGAGACCCCGTCTTTTACTCTTCAAAGCGGGTTGGGTCCAATTACAAAATATTTGAATTTTACAAGTTTAGATCAATGGTCGTAGGTGCAGCTGACAGCTTGCAAAACATTAAAAACCTAAACCAATATTCGAATAGTGTTAGTGACAAGATTGAACAAGAATGTCCTGAATGCATCAAATATCAGTCACCATGTTCTCCTACTCTTTTCGTTGACAACAAAGAAATATGCGAACGTCATCACAAGAAAATTAAAGCATTCAATAATGCTGGTACTTTTATTAAAATACAAAATGATCCGCGAGTCACAGTAGTCGGAAAAATAATTCGTAATACAAGTATTGATGAACTCCCGCAACTAATTAATGTTTTAAAAGGAGACATGTCAATTGTAGGCAACAGACCATTGCCTCTGTACGAAGCTGAATTACTGACCTCAGATAGGTGGGCACAAAGATTTAACGCCCCCGCTGGCATAACCGGATTGTGGCAAGTGGAGAAAAGAGGCACAAGTGAAATGAGTGAGGAAGAAAGGAAAAGCTTGGACAACAAGTATGCTTCCAAAAGATCTTTTGCTTTTGACTTAAAGTTACTTTTTAAAACAATACCTGCACTTTTTCAAAGTGAGAACGTATAAAAACGCCACTATGACACTTTCATTATTTCATAAAATCAAAATAACAACATTAACGTTCTTATTCATTATTTTTAGCAGTAATTCACTAAGCGCTATAGACTCTTTATCAACTTTGAATATCCAAAGTAATAAAATTATACTCCCTCCCCTATCTGACCTAATTGATTCAGCAATGATAAAGTCCTTTGAAATAAGGGCACAAAAAGTAATAATTCAACAAAAAAAAGAAATTACGAGTATAGAAAAGAAAAAAATTCTACGTGCATTAACATTTAATAGTCAATATTCTAGGGGCAATAATGTCGCTGCAATAGATAATCAATTAGTGAATCAACCTTATTATACAAAGGCAGTAACCGACTTTTACAGCGGAGGAATTTTCTTAAATATTTCTATATTTCAGGTAGCTGCAAGAAAAAACAACATAGACAACGCTAAGCTTCAAATTGAGGTGGAAAAAAACAACCTAGAAATATTCAAAAGAAATTTGAAAATAAAAATTAGTAATTTATATTTAGATTGCGAGCTTAAATATAAAATCATGAAAATGAGACGAGAAGCGCTTAGTATATCAAACATGAATTTTTCATACATCGAAAACTCATTTGCTAATAATTCAACTAAGATGTCCACATATTCAGATGTTGCTGAGGTAAATATAAAACTAAAAGTAGCCTACGAACAATCATATACTGACTACCTAAAATCAATCATAATATTAGAAGAAATTTCAGGGTTAAAACTCCAAACAAAATGACAGTTATTCAATTTATTAGATTGCTAAGAAATAACTTGGCCCTGCTGATTATAGTTCCTATAGCGATTAGCTTAATTACTTTAACAACAATGGATGATAGCGCTCTCATCTATTCTACCAGCAGCAAAGTCTACACAGGTTTTGCATCCGGGTATTCCATAAAAAATAATGCAAGGGATTACTTTGCAATAAAAACAAAATTTGACAACTTTTTCGAAAGTGCTAAATCAAGATCAACAAAGGAAGAGATCACACTAAAAACTATAGCATATTATTTATCAAAAGAATCAATAGCTGATCAAGAAATGCAGCCTGATAATCAGGCTTTATTTAGAGAAATTTTTAATAATGAATTAATTAATTCTCTGGTGGTTAAAGATAATAGGGAGTTAACTTTTAAAAACCTATCTAAAGAGTATGAGACAAACTCGGAAAACGTTCTTTATCTGTTAATTAATTCCAGAGAATCTCCTTTATTAGGATTATTCGGAATAGAAAAAATTAATGACCTAGAGTTAAGACAAGAAGGAACTAGTGATCTTGTCTTATTAACTTATGAAGCTTCAGATCCTGGGGTAACTCAAATAACGATAAAAATTGCCTTAGAAGTTATTTTATCTAAGGTGAAAATGATAAAATCAGCAGAATCAAATTCCGTAGTTCAATATTTCAAGGCGAAAGTCATAAGAGCACAAAATAAATTAGATGCAGCGGAAAAACAATTAGGTGAACTTATGACAAAAAACAACATTACAAATTATTATGAACAAACTAAATGGTTAGCGGCTAGAAATGAAGATTTTGAAGTAGCTTTTCAAAAAGAAAAACTAGGTCTGGTAGCTGCTGAAGCTGCTGAAAAAGAAGCCATAGCAGCAATGGGAATATCTAGTGGCATCAAAATGAGAAACAATGAAATTTTATCTCTTCGAAAAGAAATAAGAAAATTAAATGAGCAAAAAGCTGATAAATACATCTTCAAGGAAATACAATTTAGAATATCAGATTCAACCCAGGTCAAGAAAGAAACGTCAATTCTTAACCAAGACACAATTAAGCAAGCATTACTTAGCAAGCAAAATAGTTTAAATGCAAAAATATTCGAGTTACTGGAAATGAAAAACTCTGCTGCAGGCATTCAAATTGAAGACGTAGCAAGTAAATGGCTCGAATCAATAATTAAAGTTGAAGAGTATAAAGCTAGAATAATTCAATTTATTCAATTCGAAAAAGAGTTTGAACAAGCATACTCTAGGTTTTCTAAATTAGGGTCAAAACTAAAACAATTGGAACGTAAAATCGGAGTATATGAAAGAGACTATTTGGACTTTGTTGTAAGTTTGAATGATGCCAAATTAATTGAGGAAAACATTCAAATGTCTTCTAGTCTTAAAATTATAGACAAACCTTTCTATCCTCTTGACCCGGAAAAGTCTAAAAAAGGACTTATAGTGTCAGCTGCAGCAGCAGTTGGCCTGATTTTTTCTTTAGGAGTATTACTAGTATTAGAATTTATTGACGAATCAATTCGAACCCCAAAAAGGTTAAGTGAAAAAAGCGGACTAGAATTGATCGGAGGTTTCCCCCTAATTGAAACCCAAAATATTGAACAAACAGAAATTCTTCATTCAAAATTAATTAAACAAATAGCCACTTTCATCAACTACTCTTATTATGAAAACATTGAAAGGCCAGTGCCTTTTGTTGTGATTTATACTAGCACGCGAAAAAGAGAAGGAAAATCGACAATAGCCAACCTAGTCGCCCAAGAGTTGCGGAAGTCTGGTGAAAAAATACTGATAATAGACACAGCAGCGATTAGTAACGAAAACAAAGAAACCACACATGAAGATAATATTTCGTGCCAGCGTCCTAACAATATATATGATCAAGATATATCACAAATAATAGATAGCTACTCCACTAATATAGAAAAAGTTAAATACCGCTATATCTTCTTTGAAATAAGTTCAATTATAGGAAATGACCTTCCTATAAAAGCAATAAAGAACGCACACCTGTCTCTTTTAGTTTCTAAAGCTAATAGAATATGGAACAAAGCAGACTCCATGGGCCTAAAGACATACAAAAACATCGCGGAGCATAATGTTGCAGCAATTCTTAATGGTGCAATGGTAGATGAACTAGAAACAATAATTGGTGAAATACCAAAAAACAGAAGCCTCCTGAGAAAAAAAATTAAAAAACTAGCTAAACTTCAATTTAAACGAAAAAAGTTTTAAAATGAGCTTCGAAAATCACTTTCACAAAACAGGCAGCTCTAAAATTTATTCTCCAATCGGGTTAATTTCGATCACCCTGACTTCGTTACTCCTAGGCCTTTTATTTGGATTAAACATGTTTTTTTTACTAGTCGTCCCTGGCTTTTTTGCTGCAGCTTACTTTTTGAACGTGGTAATTAAAGCTCCTCGAATAGCGCTAATAACGCTATTCTCTCTGTCTTTTTTCGCTATTGGACTTACTAGACTAGTGCCTCTGCCGTTTGGATTGGCAATAGACATTTTACTTGTACTTGTTTTTATCATATTATTCTTCAGAAGTTTTGGTGGTGCAAACTGGTATTTAAAAAACAACTCACTGACAAACTGCACTTTTATTTGGATGCTTTATTGTTGTTTAGAAATTTTCAACCCCGAAGCAGAAAGCCTTGCTGCTTGGTTTTATGCGGTTAGAGGTCTTGCTATGTATCCTTTTTTATTCGCTCCTTTGGTTTTTTTAGTACTTAATAAGCAAAAAGACTATAAATTATTTATTAACCTTTGGTTTGGTATATCTATTTTCTTGGGACTTTACGGAGCTAAGCAATACTGGCTTGGTCTCTTCCATTTTGAGCAAGTATGGCTTGATACTGAAGGATTTGTAACACATGTATTGTGGGGTAAATTCACGAGAATGTTTTCTTTTTCTTCAGATGCCAATCAATATGGACAATCCATGGCACACGTTGCAGTAGTAGCGATTATATTATCAATTGGAGTAAAGCAACCAGGAAGAAAACTATTTTTTATACTGACAGGTGCCGCCGGTTTACTTGGAATGATACTATCAGGTACTCGAGGAGCTATTGTCATACCAATAATTGGGTTTGGTGTTTACTTTTTGTTAAGTAAAAACTACAAAGTCCTAATAATTGGATCCCTTACAGGAGGTGTAGTAATGTACATACTTGTTTTTACATTCATCGCACATGGTTTAGCACCAGTTAGAAGGATGAGAACAGCTTTCAATGTTTCCGATGACAAGTCTTATCTGGTGAGACTTGAGAATAGAGCTAACCTAGAGAAGTATCTCGAAAAGAGACCTTTTGGCGGTGGAGTTGGATCAGCAGGAGTATGGGGTAATAGATTTACTCCTGGTACATTTTTAGCAGATTTTCAAACAGACGGACACTACGTAAGAATTAGAGCTGAGACCGGAACGGTAGGTCTTTACTTATACTATTTACTTCATATTATTATTATCGGTAAAATGGTAATAATTACCCTAAAGCTAAAAAAGCCTAAATTACAAAATACAATGAATGGACTTACCGCTGGAGCTATTGCAGTTATGGTAGCAAATTACTCTGCGGCTGTAACAGTAGCACTTCCTACTAATATTATTTTATATTGGTCAATGGCGGTGGTATACATGTCCCCTCTGTGGGACAAAGGCAAAGAACACCCTCTTTTTAATGAGTATGTTGCCCCCGAAGACAGGCTTAAATAACAAATACAAATGATTTTAAGTGTGAGTAATTTCTTTCCAGTACTTTATCCGGTAAAGGAAAACGACACTGTCCGAAGTAAAGAAACAAGTACACATATGAGAACTCCGTCTCTTTTTCAGAACGAATGAACACCAAGTATATTGATAGAACACTGTATACCAATCACTTAAATACCAATTGGATTTGGCATCATTTTCTGATTAGACCCGTAAATAAATTACTGACCAATATGAACAATCTAATTATTGCAATTAAATCAATCCCTAAAAAACTAACAAGAGTTACTCGCTCAGGAAATTTCATAGGTGAAATCGATGGATTGAGATTCCTTGCTATATTCCCAGTAGTTGTGCAACATTTGAGCGAAAGACTCATCCGGAATACAAACATAGACTTCGCAAGTAATCTTAAGGATGATACTGTTGCTTACCTCGCCTCGAGAGGAACCGTTGGAGTATATATATTTTTTGCAATTAGCGGATTTATTTTATCCCTGCCATTTGCAAAAAGATTTTTAAATAACCAGCCAGGACCTAATTTAAAACAATATTTTTTCAGGCGATTAACAAGACTAGAACCACCATATATTCTTGTAATGACAGGTCTTTTTGTTGTATTACTGATAAAAGGAGACTATGTTATTACTGAGTTACTGCCACACTTAGGAGCTAGCTTACTATACATCCACAACATCACATATGCTGATTATCCAGTTATTAACCCTGTGGCTTGGTCATTAGAAATAGAAATCCAGTTTTACATCCTCGCCCCCTTCCTTGCCAAATTTATTTTCAGCATTCATAAAAAGCTCTTAAGAAGAAGTGTTATTATCGGAAGTATCTTTGTTTTTATATCACTACAACATATATTTTCTTGGGCTCACATGCCTTACAAAATAACTATTTTAGGTCAACTTCAATATTTTTTAGCTGGATTTTTAGTTACAGATATATTTTTGAACGAATGGCAAAACAAAATCACCAAAAATTGGATTTGGGACATCATTGCTGTTAGTAGCTTTTATTTACTTCTTATAACTTGGAGCGCAGATTATGGGAAAAACTTATTCTTTATTGTGTTAATTTTCCTACTCCTAATTTCAGTGTTCAAAAGTACCTTTGTAAATAAGTTACTAACCGCACCTTGGATAGTAGCAATTGGTGGAATGTGTTATACAATATATTTGATACATCTACCCCTGCTAGAACTAGTAATTGTATTGACCAAAAAAATTGAAATCACCAATATATTTTGGATAAATCTTACGGTGCAATTTTGTATAGCAGCGCCTATAATATTAGGTATCTCCATTTGGTTTTACCTAAAAGTAGAAAAACCTTGTATGGACAAAGATTGGATAAAAAAAATACAATTTCCAATAATACATAAATTTATTAAGCATCACTTTAGCCACAAAAAACAATGAGACGCATGACATATTACGATACGTGATGCATTTATTTGCTACTAACAAAATAACACAGAATATTCTACAATTGAGAATACGTTATAGATCACATTTAAAAACTAACAGTCAGACGTTTGACATGGAAAAAATTTAGGCACAGTATTTACTACTCCACAATTCACAAAAAGAAACAATTAATACAAAAATGAACACAAACCGTAGAAACTTCATAAAAACAACACTTCTTGGGACTACAGGTCTTTTCTTTAGTTTTTACTTGGGAAAGAAGTATTTTAATTCATTAGCGGCTAGTAAAATTGAGATCCCAGATCTTAAAATAATAATAATAAGTATAGCCGATACTATAATCCCTACTGACGAAACTCCCGGAGCAGAAGAGTCAAATATTTACGAACACATAAAATATGTCTCAGATAACGTTTTATCGGATTCTGAAAAATCTAAACTTATTGCTGGACTTTTAGAAATAATAAATATTGCCGACAATCAATTTGGTAAACCTTTTCAAAACTGCAGTTCAGAACAAAAACTAACAATTCTCTATAACTTACAAGCTAGTTCCATAAAAAATAAAACACTAAATAAAATAAGACACAAGATGTTTGGAAAAAACTTCATTGAAATTATGAAATCATTAACAATTGAATGCTACGCTACTTCTGAAATGGGATGTAAAAATTTCTTTCAATATGACTTCATACCTGTCAACTACCAGCCTTCCATTACTATTGATGAAAATCACCACGCTTGGGCAACTAAATAATAAATATGAAAAATAAATTCGATGTAATAGTTATAGGTTCTGGGATTACGGGAGGGTGGGCAGCTAAGGAATTCACTGAGGCAGGAAAATCTACACTTGTGCTAGAAAGAGGAAAAGACACAGTACACGGCCAAGATTATCCAACAGCCATGATGCATCCATGGGATTTTAAAAATAGAAATTTAAGGATGGATAGAGATGTCTTAAAAGATATACCAGTTCAGAAAAGTCATTGTGACGAAAGTAACAGACACTTTTTTGTGAATGACACCCACAACCCATATATACAAGAAGACCCTTTTAAATGGATAAGAGGTTATCAAGTCGGTGGGCGATCACTAACATGGGGAAGGCAATGCTATAGAATGAGTGACCTAGACTTTGAAGCGAATAAAAAAGATGGGCATGGAATTGATTGGCCTATCAGGTACAAAGACATTGAGCCCTGGTATGAGTACGTAGAAAATTACATTGGAATAGCAGGTACAAAAGAATCTCTAAGCCAATTACCTGACAGTAAATATATTAATGGCATACCTCTGAATTCAATTGAAAATTATTTGAAAAATAAAATTGAAAATAATTTTGAACATCGAAAACTAATATCATCGAGAATGGCCAACAAAACAGGTGACAAAAACGGCAAAGGGTCCTGTATGTTTAGAAACAGGTGCTCAAGAGGCTGTCCTTTTGGAGGGTATTTTAGTAGTGTATCTAGCACTTTAATCGATGCGAAAAATACGGGAAACTTAACCTTAAGACCAAATTCTGTTGTGACTAAAATTATTTACGATGAAGAAACTAAAAAAGCCATCGGGGTTCATGTAATCGATAGAATTAGTAAAGAATCTTTTGACTTTTACGCCAAAATAATTTTCCTGAATGCTTCCACAATTGGATCAGCGGCTATTTTACTAAATTCAAAAAGCAAAAGTTTCCCAACAGGACTAGGAAACTCAAGTGGTCAACTAGGCAAGAACTTAATGGACCATGCAATGAATGGAGGAACAAAAGGAGAATACAAAGGCTTTAAAGACAAGTATTATAAAGGCAGAACACCTGGCTCAATCTATATTCCAAGGTTTCAAAACATTAATAACGAAACAAAAAGTGAAAATTTCATCAGAGGATACGGTCTTCAAGGAAAAGGAGAAAGACAAAATTGGATAAATAAAGATATACAAGCTATAGGTAAAGAACTTAAAAATGAACTGAGAAAACCAGGAACCTGGCAAGTAGCTTTAATAGGAAGAGGAGAAACCCTGCCTCAAGAGAAAAACAGAATTGAATTGGCGGAAGATGAGCACGATCAATGGGGAATGCCACTTATTAAAATTCATTTTAAATACGGACCAAACGAATTAGCGATGATTGATTCAATGAAAGAAGAGGCAGAAAACATGCTTCTTAGCGCAGGATTTGATAACGTTTACTCATATAACAGTACACCCGATCCAGGATCGGCTGTTCATGAAATGGGCACTGCTAGAATGGGTAAGGATCCCCAAACGTCCGTTCTAAATAAACACAATCAATTGCACAACGTGACTAATATCTACATCACAGATGGAAGCTGCATGACTTCCTCAGGATGTCAAAACCCATCTCTAACTTATATGGCATTAACTGTAAGAGCTTGCAAGCACGCCTTAAAAAATCTGTAAACAATGAAAAAAATAATCTTAACTATGATTTTGGTATTCTTAATTACCATAAGCCTTGTGCACCTACATCGAAATAAAAATGAATACAATATTAGTATCTCCGGGGTACTATATGTGGTGAATAAAAAAAGTAGTGATATTTCTGTTTTCGATCTTCAGCAAGGTAAAATGATTACAACTATTCCCGTAAAAATCGAACCGCATGAAATAACAATACTTAGAAATCCCAACATTGTTATTGTGACAAACTCTGGAGATAAAAAAGCACCTGGTGAACAGATAACTATTATAAACTGCAAAAAACATAAAATTGAATCAACGATAACACTGCAAGGAGTACTAAGACCTCACGGCATTGCAGTTATTCCTCAAACGAGAGAAGTAGCTATTGTAAATGATATAAATAGTGAAGTTCTAATTTTTAATACTGATTCAAAAAAAATAGAAAAGAAATTTTCCACTACACAAAAAACTAGTCATTTAGTAGTGTGTCACCCCACAAAAAAAATTGTTTTCACTTCAAACATGGGCTCCAACACAGTCAGCGCTATCAATAGTAGCACTGGAGAAATTATAAAAACCATTGATTGCCAAAGTAATACAGAGGGAATTGACATTAATCCCAAAGGAAATGAACTTTGGGTAACAAATGCTGAATCCAACACAATCCAGGTGATTGAAACAACTAATTTCAAAATAATAAAAACAATTTCTTCCGGAAAAAGGCCACTTAGGCTTAAGTTCTCAAATGATGGCAAGTACTGTTTTGTTACCAACACAGAAGGTGGAACAATTTCTATATTTGATAGTACTAAAAAAACATCAATAGCTACAATTAAACTTCCCGGAAATAGAAACATTATTGATAAGTTGCTCAATCACACACCTAAACCTGTTGGCATTGCTATGCATCCAAATGGAAAATATGTATTTATTGCAAATTCAAACGCCAACAAAATTGAAATTATTGATATCAAAAAGAAAAAAGTGGTCAGTAGAATTAACGTTGGAGAAATTCCGGACGGAATGATTGTGATTTAATTATCTTTCACTCTAAAACCTTGTATTACCTTATTTACAAAGGTTTAACGATTAAATAAAACATATTGAAAAACAGAACAGATTACATCAGTAAAAAGAAAACACTATTTCCAATATCAAAACCTTTGGAAAAGTACCTGCTTAAATATGATAGGATTCATCAAGTTGACTTGATATACGATGATTTAAATCACTACACCTCCACAGTCCCTTTACTTGACAAAAAGGAAAAAGACACTTTGTGGGAAAGCTTAATATTCCATGACTCCTACTTTTTGGAACTATCTGATAAAATGATCGAGATATATGCTTTACTAAAAGCAGGAGGCGATTCATCCATGAAGGAACACATTAAGCTTGACAGGATTGATTACTGTACCTATGGTAATACAAAACCCTTTCGTGTAAAAATTACAAATAAATTAAATGACAACTACGATTACTTTTACATAAAAAAAATTGACGCCTCGCGAGTATATGGCTTAGAGCTTGAACACCTCCTATCTCCCAACAGGATAAATTATTTCATTAAAGGAAACACCATAATTGAAGAACACATTGCAGGTATTCCAGGAGATCAATTTATTCAAGAATATGTGAATCTCAAAACAACTAACAAAGTAAGAGTTGCTAAGGAATTTGTAAAATTTAACGAAAGGTGCTTTGTTAGATTATTAGGAGATATGCGCTCCTATAATTATGTTTTTAACATCACTCCTGACTTTGACAACGAACAGTACCGAATAAAAGCCATTGATTTTGATCAACAGTTTTACGAAGGAAAAAGAATACTATATCTACCACAGTTCATAAAGGAAAATACACCTCTTGTTGCTCTATGCATGGAACTACTAACCAAAGAGAATGTTCTTCAATACCAATTGGAAGAACGATCATTAATGAAAAGAAGAGTCGTCGCGTCCTCTGCTCGACTAAGATCCTTATTTAGTGCCATCATAAAAGAAAAGTTATCTAACGATTTAAAAATAGATCAACTAACAAATGAATTAAATACTCACTTCAACACAGACTTGTATTCGGATAGTAAAGGAATGGGGGAAATACTTAGGAGACATCTTAATCATCTATTGGGAACAGAGCTGTAAAAAGTAGGATAATATTATTGATTCCCCGCTAAAATCGTCATTGTTCATGATATTCTATTTCTTCGTATTCACTTGTTCACTTGTTCACTCCGTTTGGCTGCGTTCGCAGCAAAGCAACCGAAGAGGTACGACGAAAAAGTTAGGGGAGTTGTGTGTGCTAGTGTGTATGAACAATCTCATCCCCGTAATAAATTGTTTAAAAATATTTTGTTATCAAACTAACTACGTATTTTCAAACCTGAAACATCAGGAGATTGTCGCATTTGTTCCTGTTCGCTATTCTTTTTGAATTCACTTGTTCGTCATTCTTCCTCGGATTTTGAAAGAAAAAATTTCGCTACCGAACGCAGTGAACAAGTGAATACGAAGAAATAGAATATCATGAACAATGACGCAGAGAGTAGAGCAAAAAATAGTGATAGACACCGTTTTGTTTTCACTTAAACGGTGTCTATCACTATTTGACTTAAAAACAGGAGCTTCTTAGGACGTTAAATCGCATCGAACCTCAATGTGGTGTTTGTGGTGAGATGGGTCATTAGAATGGGTGGTATGAAAAATAAGGGACAGATTGTATGTTTAAAGAAAAGTCTCTAACTCTTCCTATTCGTAGAATACTTTAGATTAGAGATTCATCATCTAAATCTACAATATGAAAACTACTAAAATTAAATTTAACGGAACTGCTTTTGTTGGAATCGATGTTCATAAGAACTCATGGAAGGTATGTCTACTGAGCGAAGGAGGCTTTAAGAAAGAGTTTAGATGCAATCCTGAAACTCAAGTTTTAATATCTTCTTTACTGAAGGTATTACCCGAATTCCAGTTCAAATGCACTTACGAGGCTGGGTTCTCTGGGTTTTGGTTGTGCGATCAATTGAATAACCACGAAGCGTTTGAATGCATTGTTGTAAACCCAGCTGACATACCTTCAAGTAACAAAGATAAGTCTCAAAAAGAAGACCGAAGAGATGCTCGGAAAATAGCCGCTCAGCTAAAAGCAGAAGCTTTACGAGGCATTTATGTTCCTTGTGAAGAGGATTTGGGACTAAGAGAAATACAAAGAATCAGGTACACCGTTACCTCTTACTTAACGAGGTGGAAAAACAGAACCAAATCCTTTTTGTTTCGTCATGGAATCACTCCACCTGCAGATCTGTTCCCTACTTCTCGTTCTCACTGGACAGGGAAATTCATTAAATGGTTGAAAAGTATTGAGTTCAGTACGCCTTGCTTGCGTTTTTCCTTGGATCAACTTATTGTGAGTGTAGAGGTTTTACGTGATAAGAAAAAGGAAATACTAAGCGAACTTGAGTTAAAGATTGAAGAGTCAAAATACAAAGATTCCTACTTGAAATTAACTGAGATGCCAGGCATCGGCACCATTGGAAGCGCTACAATAATGACAGAAGTCATTGACATTAAAAGGTTCGCTTCCTATGAGAAATTTCATTCTTTTATTGGCTTAATACCAAGCA
>Ga0115000_10000106_pt1 | contig 70284 bp, 74 predicted proteins | sample ArcticOcean_MG_C_6_FD_89690 | JGI IMG/M metagenome (GOLD analysis project Ga0115000, IMG submission 89690) | Marine microbial communities from western Arctic Ocean - ArcticOcean_MG_CB8_128 | ecosystem: Environmental > Aquatic > Marine > Oceanic | place: Arctic Ocean: Canada Basin | collected... | reverse complement strand
GTAGCCGCAAAGGTGCCGGCTAGTTGTTGACGTCGACGACGATGCGGCCTTGGGCCGTGCCATCCATGAATTTGGCGGCCATAGCGACGACGTCGTCGAGGCCAATTTCGGTGATCATGGTGGACAATGCGTCTCGATCGAGATCCGCAGCCAGGCGGTTCCAGGCCTGGTCACGCTGGGCGCTCGGCATGTGGACCGAATCGATACCTTGCAAAGTAATACCCCGCAAAATGAACGGCGCTACCGATCCAGGAAGGTCCATGCTGGCCGCCAAGCCGCACGCCGCAATACACCCGTAAGGCTTTGTTTGGGACAAGAGGTTGGCCAATATGTTGCCTCCGGCCGCGTCTATGGCACCACCCCACGTGGCCCGGGCAACCGGACGGGCTGGCTCGCTTAGCGATGAGCGTTCAACTAACTGCGAAGCGCCGAGAAGGCGTAGGTAGTCACCTTGTTCCTCGACGCGGCCCGTAACGGCATGAACTTCGTAGCCAAGTCCGTTGAGCAAACTGATGGCGACGCTACCGACACCGCCGGATGCGCCGGTAACAGCAATTGGGCCGCTTTCGGGCGTAACGCCGTGGTCTTCCAAGGCAAGGACACAAAGCATGGAGGTGTAGCCAGCGGTACCAATTGCCATTGCGTCTCGGGTGCTGATGGAATCGGGAAGTTTGGTCAAGGTGCTGGCGGGTACACGTGTGCGCGTTGCCAGGCCACCCCAGCGCTTCTCGCCCAAGTCCCAGCCGTTGACGGTCACGCGGTCACCTACCGCGTACGCTTCGTTCTCTGACGACGAAACTGTCCCGGCCAAGTCGACTCCGGGAACCATGGGCCACACGCGCACAACCGGGGATGAGTCCGTGATGGCAAGGCCGTCCTTGTAGTTGAGCGTGGAGTACTCGATTTCGATGGTGACATCACCCTCGGGCAAAGTGTCGTTGTCGAGATCAGAGAGTTCGACCGAGAAGATTTCGTCGGTCTTGTTAATGACTAAGGCGCGGTACATGCGCGTAACTCTAGGACAGCGCGACTCTAGGGCAGCGCGCGCCCGTCGCAATAACTACTGGTTTTCGTGAAGCGCTTCGCCCTCGGGAGCATGATCCACGCGGGCCACATGGTCGGCCTCGTATAGGTCGGGTTCGAGGTAAACCAGTCGAGCGATAGGAACGGCGTGCCGGATGGCCTTCTCGGCGGAATCAATGACGTCGGCCACCTGAGGTACCGATAAGCCAGCGTTGAAATCTACCTTGGCAGCAACGAGGAGTTCGTCGGGTCCAAGGTGCAATGTGCGAATGTTAATGATGCTCTGGACATGGTCGGTGCCCAAGATGGCCGAACAAATTTTGTCGTAGTGATCGCGGGTGGCGCCCTCGCCTATGAGGAGGCTCTTCATCTCGATGGCCAACACGATGGCGATGATTCCGAGCAAGATGCCGATGGCCAGCGTGCCGATGCCGTCCCAGATCGGGTTGTTGGTTATTTCCGAGATCAGTACCGCGGCCAACGCAATAAACAGGCCAATGATGGCGCCGAAGTCTTCCAGAAGTACCACGGGAAGTTCAGGACTACGAGACCGGCGGATGAAGGTGCTCCAACTCGCTGCGCCACGGACCTTGTTGGACTCTTGTATCGCCACCCGAAATGAACGACCCTCTAGCAAAATAGCGAAGATCAAGATGCCCACCGCCCACCAAAGGCCCTCCAACTCATGGGGGTTGCGGATTTTGCTGATGCCTTCAAAAGTAGCGAATCCGGCGCCGAGAGAAAAGAGGACGAGGGCGACAACGAATGCCCAGAAGTAGCGTTCGCGTCCAAACCCAAACTGGTGCTGTTCCGTTGCCGTTTTCTGGGCCCGCTTACCGCCCAGTAGAAGCAAGGCCTGGTTGCCGGTGTCGGCACCTGAATGTACGGCTTCGGCGAGCATTGACGCTGATCCGGTGAAGACAAAGCCAACAAGCTTGGCGATTGCGATACCGAGATTCGCGAAGAATGCGGCGATGATTGCTTTGGAAGATCCTCCGGCCATCCGTTCAAGTTAGCCGAGCCGAGCTGTGAACTACCTCAATCCCTGAATCATCTTTACGCTGCGATTTGAGAAAGACAGGCCCGTCGCGCACACTGGAGACCTCAAAACGATGGGGCGGTCACCCCAAGGAGTTCAAATGGAAATCGCAGGCAAGGTTGCTGTTGTCACTGGAGCGGCTGGGGGAATCGGTGAAGCTGTCGCTCGGGCATTTCACGCGAGCGGGGTTACCGGTTTGACGTTAGTTGATATCGACCAAGTCCGACTCGAGGTTGTGGCTGATTCGCTAGGCGCGCATGCGGTTGTCGCTGACCTGGGTCAGCAAAGCGAAGTAGAGCGTGTGGTGGCCGAGACCGAAGAACATTTTGGTCCGGTCGACATCTTCTTCTCTAACGCGGGGATTCTTACGATGGGTGGGGCCGAGGTGGCCACAGAAGACTGGCAAAATATCTGGGACATCAACGTAATGGCACACATTCATGCCGCTCGTGCGGTCTTGCCTTCGATGATTGATCGTGGCGATGGGTATCTGTTAAGTACCGCGTCGGCCGCGGGGTTGCTGTCCCAGATTGGGTCGGCACCCTATTCCGTCACAAAAGCTGCGGCCGTGTCGTTCGCAGAATGGCTGTCGATTACCCATGGCGAACAGGGAATCAAGGTGTCGGTTTTGTGTCCGCAAGCCGTCGCGACACCCATGACCGAAGGAGTAGAAGGTGGTGGCGTGGCCGGCACCGACGGCCTCATCTCCGCCGAGTTCGTGGCCGACTGTGTAGTGCAAGCAATGCGTGACGAAAAGTTCTTGATCTTGCCGCATCCTGAGGTGGCGAAGTATGCCGAGCGAAAAGGTGCCGATCGACAACGTTGGATTGGTGGCATGCGCCGTTTGCAGGCAATGTTCCCCGGTGGCGGAGTCGAAAACTAGGCAAGATCTACGGTCGTTTTATAGCCAACCCAAAAGTTAATTGCTCGGGCCATGACGCACATTGCTTGGTAGCGGCGGGCACCACTAGCCTGGGTTGCTCACGGTTAACAAGAGGACGCCAATGGCCAAGCGCAAGCGCAAGAGGGAAAAAGCTACGTACGCCTCCGGTCCGTCGCTGCCTGCGATGGAACCCGGGCTGGTATCGCCGATGCGTATGGTTCCCCTCAGCATTGAGCGGCCGCCTTACATTCCTGGTGGCGACCCTGGTCCATCCGTTTCGTCCCCGGTACGGACGTCCAATGAGATCGCCCGGATGCGCAAGGCCGGAGCCGTTGCTGCGGAAATTTTGCTTGAGGTTTGCGCGGCGGTAGCGCCTGGGGTCACTACGGAGAAACTCGACCAAATCTCCCACGAGGCGCACGTTCGTCATGGCGCCTACCCCAGTCCCTTGGGGTATCGGCATTTTCCGAAGTCGGTTTGCACGTCGGTTAACGAAGTCATCTGTCACGGAATTCCCGATAGTCGTAAACTCCAAGAGGGCGACACGGTAAACTGCGATATCACCTCCTACATTGGCGGCGTGCATGGCGACACATCGTGCACGGTCTTGGTCGGTGACGTCACCGGCACCAACAAGATGTTGGTCCGCGAGACACTCAAGTCGCTGGATCTCGCCATCGATCAGGTTCGACCTGGAGCACCGTTCAACGCCATCGGCCTGGCTATCGAAACCCATGCCGACAAACACGGATTGGGTGTCGTGAAGGACTTCATTGGTCACGGCATTGGCACCGAGTTTCACACTTCATTGCAGATTCCGCACTACTACATCAAACGATTCACGCTGCCAATGGAAGTCGGTATGAGCTTCACCATCGAACCAATGCTTAATCTGGGTGAGTGGCAGGTTGGCGAAATTTGGGACGATGACTGGACCGCGGTTACTTCCGACGGCTGCCGCTCGGCTCAGTTCGAACACACCATGGTCGTGACCGACGGCGGTGTTGAGATCATGACCCAGACCGCTTCGGGTACGTGTGCCCACAAAGAGTTTGCTGCCGCTCTCGTCTAGACGCAAGACCACCAACTAAGGTCCGCACTATGAAGTTCTCAATGTGGATTCCTAGTGAATATGAATGGTCCGAAGTCGCTGATTTGGCGCAACTTGCCGATGCAGGCGACTGGGACACGGTCTGGTTTGCTGACCATTACATGCCAAATACCGGCGACTTGTCGATCATCGATGGCGACATCTATGAAGCATGGTCGATCCTTCCGGCCATTGCCGCCATCACCTCGCGGGTACGCATAGGGCCATTGGTTTCGCCTACCTCAATTCACCATCCGGCGTTGCTTGCGAAGCGGGCCGCGACCATCGATCAAGTTTCCAACGGTCGCTTTGTTTTAGGTCTGGGGGCAGGTTGGCAGATCAATGAACACAATGCCTACGGGTTTGATCTCGAAGCGCCTGGTCCTCGCGTCAGTCGCTTCGAGGAAGCAATCGAAATCGTTCGGTCGCTGCTTGACAATGAGCGAACCACCTTCGACGGAGCCTTTTACTCGTTTGCTGATGCACCTGCGCAACCGCGTCCGGTTCAGGATCAGTTGCCAATTGTTGTTGGTACCGCGTCGCCGCGTATGTTGCGGGCCACTGCTCGCTTCGCTCAGGAATGGAACACCTGGGGCGAACCGTCGCTAGCGGCCGAAAAAATGCAGTTGTTCCATAGGGCTTGTGATCAAGTTGGTACCGATCCTCAGTCGATGCGGAAGTCTGTACAAGCGCTGGTGTTCATGTCCGAAAATCCTGAGACTCTTGCCAAGTATCGGGAGATCGCTGAGCCTGGTCGGGCCATTGTGGGTACCCCCGCAGAGTTAGTTGAACAGATTGGCCAATACCAAGCCGATGGTTTTGATGAATTCATTTTGCTCGGGACAACGTTGGGCAAGCATGCTGATGGACGGCATGCGCAGTACGAAAAGTTTGCGGCCGAAGTGATTAGTCAGTTCTAAACCTGTGACCGAACAAGCAGTGCGTAGGTCGCGGGTCGGCGTGTACGGAGCCGCAGTTCGCGGCGATGAGATTCTCCTTGTGCAGTTGGCCTCGGGGTTCCCAGGGGCCGGGCGGTGGAGTTTGCCGGGTGGTGGAGTCGACTGGGGTGAGTCGTTGGATGAGGCGCTCGAACGCGAGTTCAACGAGGAGACAGGGTTAACCGTTGTTCGCGAGACCTTCGCATTCAACGTGTCCTACACCTCAGATCAAGGTGAGGTTCCGATTCATGTGCAACAAATCGTGTTCAACGTCGAGGCAGGGCCAGGGATCCCCCAAGTGCTTGAGTTGGCCGGTTCGACCGGTCAGGTTGCCTGGGTTTCGCTAGCTCATGCAGCCACATTGGATTTGGTGCGGATTTCGCGCCTTGCGGTGCAATCTGCGCTGGGGAACCACTCCCTGTAGACGTTGGTAGTTGTGGTTGGTTAGTTGTGCTTCACGCCGGCTAGGGCAGCGGCCTCGCGGAATTGATCGGCGAGGGTGGTGACGGTTTCGTGCGCATTGAGACCAGATGGGTTGCCAAGCAGAAACACAGTCGCGTCACCAATGCCTTGCGGCTGGACACCTTTCTTGGCTTTTGGGCGATGAAAGGCGGTTCGGTATGCCCCCAAACCAGCTACCGCCACAACATCAGGGTGATGCTGGGCGACGAAGTCCTCAAGTTGTCGCCCGCCGGCTTGCATTTCTTGTTTGGAGAGTTCGTCGGCGCGGGCGGTGGCCCGGGCAACCATGTTGGTAATGCCAATGCCGCGACTAATGACCATGTCGCGATCGATATCGGTCATTCCGGCGGCCGGGTTGACCGGCCAGTCGGTCAGACCTGCCTCGTCGAGGGCAGGGTAGAACTTGTTTCCAGGGTAGGAGAAATGCGTTTGGGTGGCAGCGGTCCAGAGCCCGGGATTAATACCAACAATTAGAAGGCGAAGGCCGGGGCCAACAAGATCGGGAACGGTCTTGTCGTAGTACGTCAAAAGCTCTTCACGAGAGAATCCCATTCTGCAATCGTAGACGATGTTGGACTTACACTGTCAGTGTCCTATGGTCTCGCTCATGAAGGTGCATGTTGATTCCGAGCTTTGCCAAGGCCATAACCGTTGTTACGCGTTAGCCCCCGATCTCATTGATGTCGATGACTACGGCGAAGCAGTGGTAATCGCCGATGGCACCGTGGCTCCGGGCCAAGAAGACCAAGCCCGACTGGCAGTAGCCAACTGTCCCGAGTTCGCTATCACCATTGTCGAAGACGAAGCGAGTGATGCCTAATGGCCAGCGTTTACGGTCCAGTCAAAGATTGGGAAACCGATCTCGATCATGCCGACCCCGAATACAACGCCAATGCCCACCAGATTTGGGACGATCTGCGCGAGGGCGGCTGTCCGGTCGCTCACTCGGATCGTTACGGCGGCATGTGGGCCCCGATTACTCACGCACTTGTACACGAGGTTGCCTACGACACTGAAAACTTCACCAGTCAGGGGATCATCGTTAGCCAGGGTCGGCCCGAGGTTCCGCCACCGGTTGGACCTGCACCACCAATTACTAGCGACCCACCATTTCACCAGATGGCCCGCCGCTTGCTGCTACCTCCATTTTCACCTAAGGCAATTGCCGCATGGGAGGACGACATCCGCGAGCTCTGTAATACGTTGCTCGACAAGATGGGTGACATCGAACCAGGCGAGTCGGTAGTAGACGCAGCACTGCAATATGCGCAGTCCATTCCGGTCAACGTGATTGCGCGTATGCTCGGTTTCCCTCCCGAAGACGAGGACATTTTCCGCACATTTGTGCACCGCATTGTTGAGCAGGTCAATGAGCCGCTCGAGGAGCGTATGGAGGCGTTTGGAGAACTTGACGCCTACCTCGATGTGCAGGTGCGTGAGCACATTGAGCACCCGCGCGACGACCTGACCACGTACCTCCTTAACGTTGAACTCGAAGGCAACAAACTAGAAATGGAGCACGTACGTGGCTCCATTGTGTTGTTGCTGGTTGCGGGCATCGACACCACGTGGAGTGCTATTGGCTCGTCGCTGTGGCACCTTGCAACCAATCCCGAAGATCTGCAGCGACTCACCGACGAACCCGAGGTCATGTTGTTTGCGCTCGAGGAGTTCCTACGGGCCTACGCTCCGGTAACGATGGCACGTTTGGTCGCCAAGGATCACGATTTCCATGGTTGTCCCATGAAAGCTGACGAGTGGGTGCTCTTGCCGTTTCCGGCGGCGAACCGCGACCCGGCCGTTTTCAAAGACGCGGACAAATTCATCGTCGATCGTGAAGAAAACCGTCACGCGGCGTTTGGCCTCGGTATTCATCGTTGTCTCGGCTCAAATCTTGCTCGTCTCGAATTGCGGATAGCGATCGAAGAGTTTGTGAAGCGGTTTCCTTCCTTTGAACTCGACGGTGATGTGCGCTGGTCGGTTGGCCAGATCCGCGGTCCTCGTGAGTTACCGGTGCGAGTGCTGGCCACGACCTAGGTCCGCTGTCGCCAAAAGGAAAAAGTGGACTATTTTCGTTAAGGCAGCAGGTTTTGACTCAGTGCTGCACTTGACGCACTGTTTGTGGTCAAGATCTGCCATGATGGAGCCATGTCAACATTTCATGATTTGGAAATGACCTCCATCACGGGCGAGTCAGTTAATTTTGACCAGTTTCGTGGGGACGTCTGTTTACTCGTAAACGTCGCTAGCGCTTGAGGCCTTACGCCTCAGTACGCAGGTCTGCGTACGCTTCATAACGACACCGACGGCTTTCAGGTCCTCGGCTTTCCATGCAACCAATTTGGTGCTCAAGAACCCGGCTCCGATGCTGAAGTTCTGACCTTCGTTACCGAAAATTTCGACGTCAACTTTCCTATGTTCTCTAAAATCGAAGTTAACGGTGATGGGGCCGCCCCGTTGTACAACATGCTTAAGGGCGCACAACCCGGCGAAGGTGAAACCAGCGACATCACGTGGAACTTCGAGAAGTTCTTAGTTGATGGCGAAGGCAATGTGGTCCAGCGGTTCGCTCCAATGGTCACACCCGAAGAGGTTGCCGCCGAACTTCCGAAGTACCTGTAACTGACCGTGCTGATGGGCCGCAGGCGCGGCCCGTCTACTATTCGTTGATGCCCCTTCACCCGGTTGTTGCGCCCATGACGGCGACAGTCATGCACGTTCCTGTTGCCGTTGGCGATGCTGTCGCCGCCGGCAACACGCTCGCGATCGTCGATGTCATGAAGATGGAGCACACGATCATCTCCGAGGTAGATGGTGTTGTTTCCGACATCGACATAGAGCCAGGCCAGGTAGTTGAGGTAGGCGATCAACTGATCGTGATCGACACCAGTACGAAGGTTTCGGTCCCCGTCAACGCGGTCAGGACTTCTGACGAAACGCTGGGTTCGACCAGCGGAACTAACCCACTATTTGAGCAACTCAAACAGGTTGATGCACTGCGGACCGACGCGGCCCGCCCCGATGCCGTGGCCAAGCGGCGTTCTCGTGGTCAACAAACCGCTCGCGAGAATATCTCCCAGCTTTGCGATGTCGACAGCTTTCTTGAATACGGCGGGCTAGCCGTGGCTGCCCAGCGGGGGCAACGCGATCTCGACGACTTGCGGTCCAAAACTTCCGCCGATGGCATAATCACTGGCGTCGGCAAAGTTGATGGCGTTGCGGTAGCAATGCTGGCTGTCGATGCCACCGTGATTGCCGGGACGCAGGGCTACTGGCATCACCACAAGATCGATCGGCTGCTTGAAATTGCCAAGCGGGACGATCTGCCGGTGGTGTTCTTCCCTGAGGGTGGCGGCGGGCGACCTTATGACCCCGATGCCGGCAACATCATGACTGCGGGTCTGCAAATCACGAGCTTTGCGCGGCTGGCGGCCCTTAGCGGCCAGGTACCAGTCGTAGCGGTTGTTTCCGGTCGGTGTTTCGCCGGGAGTGCCGCGTTTGCGGGAGTAGCCGATGTCATCATCGCCACCGAGAACGCCAATCTCGGTATGGCCGGCCCGGCGATGATCGAAGGCGGCGGTCTCGGGGCTTTCACGCCCGAACAAATCGGGCCGATGGATGTCCAAGCCCGCAATGGTGTCGTCGATCTGATCGTGGCCGATGATTTTGAAGCAGTGGCGGCCGCGAAGCAATACCTCGGCTATTTCACCGGCACAATCGTTGCCGGCGAAATTGACAACCAAGAGTTACTCAGGGATGTGTTGCCCCACAACCGTCGTCAGACGTACTCCATGGTCCCGATTATCGAGGCACTAAGTGATGGCTCGTCATGGTTTGAACTCCGACCCGACTTCGGCCCAGCCATCCACACCGGATTAGCCCAAAACGGGGGACGAACCGTTGGTATAGCCGCCAGTAATCCACAGCATCAAGCCGGAGCAATCGGACCCGATGAGGCCGACAAGGCGGCGCGGTTCTTCCAGCTATGTGATGCGCATGGTGTGCCATTGGTTTCGTTGTGCGACTGTCCCGGGTTCATGGTTGGACCCGATGTAGAAGAGCGGGCCAACGTGCGCCATGTCTCGCGTCTGTTTTTGGCGGGTGCGCATCTCACTGTCCCAATCGTCGGCGTAATCGTCCGGAAGGCCTACGGACTAGGGGCGATGGCAATGCTCGGGGGAAACTTGCACGTTCCCGTGGCAACCGTTGCGTGGCCCACCGGTGAGATTGGCGGTATGGGATTCGAAGGCGCGGTGGCATTAGGAATGAAGAACGAACTAGCCGCCATCGATGATGAATCCGACCGTCGACAGGCCTTTGACACCGCTGTGGCTCGGATGTACGAGCGCGGGAGTGCTCTTACAAGTGCCGCTCACCTTGAGTTCGATGCGGTGATTGATCCGGCGGCAACACGAACATGGATAATGCAGTCCCTTAGCGCGGCGGAGCCTATTGCTCGTGGCGCCCGGTACATCGACGCTTGGTAACAACAGGTACCCTCGGACGGTGAGCGAACTAGCACCCCGACTGGCAGTCCTACGTCAAGAATTTGAAGACGTGGAGAGCAGCCTCGGTGATCCCGAACTGATTGCCGATCAAAAGCGATTCCAAGACGTCAACCGGCGCTACACCCGACTCAGGCAACTCGTAACCGTCTGGGACAAGTTCGAGGCAGCCAGCGAAGACATCGAAGTTGCTCGCGAGATGCTGGGCGAGGCCAACGGCGAGGACGCCGACGATTTGCGCGAAGAAATCGTCTCGCTTGAAGCCATAATCCTCCGCGCCGAGGACGAAGTACGCATCCTCCTCCTACCCACCGACCCGAATGACGGCAAGAACGTCATCATTGAGATTCGTGGTGCTGAGGGGGGCGAAGAAGCCAACCTCTTCGCCCGCGACCTCTACGACATGTACACGTCCTGGGGTAAATCTCTGGGCTGGAAATACGAGGGTCTGTCGGCCAGCGAGTCGGCGATGGGAGGCTTCGACAACGTCACCTTCATGTTCAAGGGGCCCGATGTTTGGACCCGCATGCGCTTCGAAGACGGAACACACCGTGTGCAACGCGTACCTGCCACCGAAACCCAGGGCCGAGTCCATACGTCGTCCGCCACTATAACCGTCCTCCCCGAGGCCGAGGAAGTCGACGTCGAAATCAACGAAAACGATTTACAAATTGACGTCTACCGTTCTTCGGGCCCGGGTGGTCAGTCAGTGAACACCACCGATTCGGTCGTGCGCATCACCCACAAGCCCACCGGAATCATGGTGGCGATGCAGGACGAAAAGAGCCAGATCCAAAACCGGGCCAAAGCTATGCGTGTCCTGCGTGCCCGTATGCTCAAAGCCGAACAAGATAAGCAAGCCGCCGAGCTATCTGATGCGCGTCGATCCCAGGTTGGTGGGGGTGGTAGAGGCGAGAAGATTCGAACCTTCAACTTCAAAGAAAATCGGGTTACCGACCACCGCATTGGTCTCACGATCTACAAGCTCGACAAGATCATGAACGGTGACCTCACCGACATTAACGACGCCATGATGCAAGACCTTCGCGAGCGGCAGTTACGCGACGAAGCCGATAGCTGATCCATGGCTGGGCCGGACGAACCCACCGACGATCTCGACGGCACAATAGCGTGGCGCGAACTCCGTGACGAAGCCATTGTCCATCTCACCGCTGTGGGAGTTTCGGCCCCTGACCTCGAAGCCCGCTGGCTTGTCGAAGAGGCGTCGGGGTACGTGGGGGCCGAATACTTCACTGGACTAGATGCGCTTTGCACGGTGCGCGGAGTGGCTCACTATGACGCCATGTTGGGCCGTCGTCTCAAGGGTGAGCCAATCCAATACGTTCTTGGACATTGGCAGTTCCGTTCCCTTGACCTAATGGTTGACCGTAGGGTCTTGATCCCTCGGCCTGAGACAGAAGTCCTGGTCGATGTGGTGTTGTCCGAAATCAGTCGGCAAGAACGCGGCGACGAACCCGTACAGGTCGTGGATATGGGCACAGGGACCGGGGCAATTGGCCTATCGGTGGTTACCGAGCACAACGCCGCTCAAGTTGTGCTGACCGATGTCTCTCCCGAAGCGCTGGCCGTTACGCGGGCGAACCTGGCCGGTGTAGGTCGCGCTGCTACTCGAGTGACAGTGGCGCAGGGCAATTGGTTTAGTGCCATCCCCGAACGACTGCGCGGTGAACTTCATGTCATTGCGTCGAACCCCCCGTATGTCTCACCCCAGGAAGAACTACCCGCCGAGGTCGCCGATTGGGAACCATCCATGGCTTTGCTAGCCGACGACGAGGGGCTTGCCGATATAGCGGCGGTACTTAACGCTGCGTTGGACTGGCTTCGGCCCGGGGGAGCTGTGGTCCTTGAGATGGCTCCGCATCAACTGGAGCGAGCAACCCGACTGGCGACCGAGGCCGGACTTGTTGATACTGCGACGCACACGGACCTTGCAGGTCGCGATCGCATCTTGGTGGCCCGACGGCCCGAATCACACCTTTCGATTGTTGCACCTGCATCCGCCCCAAATTTGGTGTTGGCTGATGACCACGGTTTGCAGCAGGCGGTGCGTGTCCTCGATGCGGGTGGGGTGATCGTCATACCCACGGACACGGTGTACGGGTTGGCCTGTCGGATTGACGATGCGGCCGCGATCGAGCGTATACGCGTGTTAAAGGCTCGTCCTGCTGCCATGGCGATAGCGGTGCTGGTAGCCGATACCGAACAGGCGAGTAAAATTGGTGACATGACGGGGGCGGCACGCGCAGTTGTTGATGAGTTCTGGCCTGGACCGCTCACGGTGGTTCTTCCTACCGATCGGCCAATGAGTGCCTTAGGGATCGATGGCACGATCGGTGTCCGATGCCCCGAAGACCGCTTTGTGCGCGATGTTGCGCGGCACACCGGCCCATTGGCCACCACCAGTGCCAATTGCCACGGTGAGCCAACTCCCACTAATGCGCAGTCTGCTGCCGCTGGGTTGTTGGGTGTGGTTGATCTTGTGGTCGATGGCGGGGTCCGTTCCGGCCAACCGTCTACGGTCGCGGCGGTCTCACCAACGGTTGTGGTATTTCGATCCGGGCCGATCTCGGCTGAACAAATCGAACAGCACGCAAAGAACGCGCCCGAATAGTCAATTGGTTCCTTCGGGTTCAAGCTGATCCCGAAGATTTGCCCCAGAATTCATCTAGGATCGGCCCATCAAGATTCTTGTCGTTTGCACCGGGAACATCTGTCGTTCCGCCATGGCTAAGGCGTTTATTGTCGACCGTCTCAGCCTTCGCGGCGTACTAGTGGATTCGGGCGGATTCGTTGGCCAAGGTTCAGTGTCGCCTTCCCACGCTGTTGACGTCATGGATACCTACCGGTTAGACCTTCGAGATCACCGGGCGCGCCTGGTTAATGCGGGTTTGGTGGAAAAAGCCGATCTCGTCCTCGGTATGGAATTTGGCCATGGGCGTGACCTCGCCCGGCTTGCTCCGGGTTATCGGTCAAAAATTTACATGCTGCCCGAACTCATCGATCGCGGCACCGAGCATCCGCCGAATCCAGGTGAGAACCTTTCGTCCTGGCTTACGCGTTTGGATAGTTTCCGACCGCCGCACCCCTACATCGGCTCTAACCGCAAGTGGGAAGTTGCTGACCCATGGCAGAAATCAGCCAAGGTTTATCGAAGCACTGCGGCCGAGATCGAAGGCCTGGTTGACAGCCTTGTCGACCTGCTCAATGGACCGCTCACTGTCTACGAACAGGAAACCTAATCATGACTCGAATCGCTGCCGGCTCAGATCACGCCGGGTTTTCTTTGAAGAACGAACTCATAGCGCATCTGCGAGATACTGGACACGAGGTTAATGACCTAGGCACCTACACCGCCGAACGTGTCGACTATCCCGATTTTGGGGCGGCGGTTGGCCGTGCCGTTGTGAGTGGCGAAGCCGAACTCGGGCTAGCCGTTTGCGGCAGTGGTATTGGTATTTCGATGGCGGCGAACAAGATTCCAGGTGTCCGAGCAGCAACGGTCACCGACGTTACTGCGGGGCATCTAGCTCGTGAGCACAACGATGCCAACGTGATCTGCTTCGGCGAGCGATTAATCGGTCCCGAGGTCGCCAAAGAGGCGCTCGATGCGTTCCTGGCCGCGACATTCGCCCAAGGGCGTCACACAGCCCGCGTACAAAAGCTTGACGGACTCCTCTCATAGCGCAATTTTGCTGTCGCAACAGGCGATGCGATGACTAGGATCTGGTCGCTGACAGCCCGTCACAATCTCGACTTGTCTCTAGGAACTCGCCATGGTTTGGTCTACTGATCGCGATACCGAATTGTTTGGTCTTCTTCACGCCGAAGATCGCCGACAAAACACCACTTTGCAACTCATTGCCTCGGAGAACTTTGCCTCTCCCGCGGTAATGGAAGCTACGGGGTCATCGCTGACCAACAAGTACAGCGAGGGATATCCCGGTCGTCGTTACTACGGCGGCAACATGGTGGCCGACGAGGTTGAGTCTTTAGCGATTTCTCGGGTATGCGAACTCTTTGGTGCTGAAGCGGCCAATGTTCAACCGCACTCTGGTGCCAATGCAAATGTTGCGGTCTACCTGGCATTGCTCGAAGCAGGCGACACGGTCTTAGGCATGAGCCTCGATCATGGCGGGCACCTCACCCACGGATCACCGGTAAATATCAGTGGGCGCTTCTACAACTTTGTTGGTTATGGCGTCGGAGCAAGCGACGAACGTATCGACTACGACCAAATGCGCGATCTGGCCAAGACACACCGGCCCAAAATGATCGTCGCCGGAGCAACCGCATACCCCCGGCAGATCGATCCGGTCATCATTCGCGAGATTGCTGACGAGGTCGGCGCTCTAGTCATGTTTGATGCCGCTCACATCGCTGGTCTCATCGCTGGGGGAGTTCACCCAAACCCGGTTCCGTACTCCGACGTCGTCACCTTCACGACCCATAAGACGCTCCGTGGCCCCCGTGGTGGCTGCATCTTGTCCACCGACGAACACGCGGCGGCGATTAACAAAGCGATCTTCCCTGGTCTGCAGGGCGGTCCGCTGGAACATGTCATTGCTGCCAAGGCGGTGGCGTTCCGTGAGGCACAAGAACCGGCGTTTGCTGCCTACGCCGCCAACGTGGTTGAGAACTCGCAGGCGTTTTCCTCGGCGCTGGCCGGTCAGGGTTTCCGTCTGGTGAGTGGTGGGTCCGACAATCACCTAAATCTGGTCGACCTGCGCACATTTGACGCAGATCTCACTGGCAAGATTGCCCAGGCTGCGTGCGACGCGGCTGGGATAACACTCAACAAGAACACCGTTCCCGATGACCCTCGGTCACCGTTTGTCGCCAGTGGGCTTCGCGTGGGTACCGCTGCGGTGACCACCCAGGGAATGGGCACCCCCGAAATGGCGACAATCGCCGAGATGCTGGCTCGGGCATTACGAGGTCGAGAAGATGATGCTGAGTTGGCATCGGTTCGAGCAGACGTCGAAGCACTGTGTGCAAAGTTTACGCCGTACCCCGATTTGATCTGACTATTAGGACCAGGATGCAAAAAAGGTACCGATGAATCCTGGATGGGGCGCCTACGCAATCGTGTTCGTTGTTTCGGCGACGGTGTCCGCCACCGTGGTTCCACTTGTCCGGAAGCTGGCATGGAACATTGGCGCTGTTGTTAAACCCGATGTCCGACACGTGCATGAGGCACCAACGCCGACCTTGGGTGGAGCGGGTTTGTTGGCCGGGTTCGCAGCAGGGATGGGTGTGGCGGCACTCCTCGGCGGGTTTGATGATGTGTTCGAAACCGCCTCGGAACCGCTCGGAATTTTGGTAGCGGCCAGCTTGATTTGGGCCGTGGGTTTCTACGACGACGTGCGCGACATTTCTGCTCCAGCAAAAATTGCGGGCATCGTCCTGGCCGGAAGCGTCTTGTCCTTTGCCGGTGTGGGACTGTTCATTTTGCGTATTCCTTGGCTCGATGTCTTGGTTTTGTCCTCGGACTGGTCGGCTCTGCTAACCGTCGTGTGGGTACTCGTGCTCACGAACGCCATTAATCTGATCGACGGACTCGATGGCCTCGCCGGCGGCATTGTGGCCATTGGCTCATTTGCGTTCTTCCTCTACTCCGTCGAGTTAGCCGATGCGGGGGTCCTCGCGGCGGGAAATCCGGGAGCTTTAATTGCCATAGCTACCGTGGGAGCGTGTGTTGGCTTTCTTCCCTACAACATGCACCCCGCCAGTATTTTCATGGGCGACGGGGGAGCCTTGTTACTGGGACTGTTGTTAGCGGCATCAACCATGTCGGTCGGGGGTCGGTCCACCCAAGAGTTCACCGGACAGACCTACTTTTTCTTCGCCCCAGTGTTTATACCTTTGTTCATTTTGGCCGTGCCCTTGTTCGACACAGTGTTTGCGATCATTCGACGGTCTACCTCCAAAGCAAGTCTGACAACGGCCGATAAAGGCCACCTCCACCACCGACTCATGAACATGGGTCTCGGCCAGCGACGCAGTGTCGCAATCTTGTGGTTGTGGACAGCGCTTATGTCGGCATTTGTGCTGTATCCCACGTACACCGGCGAAGGCCAACTGCTGGCATTAATTGCCATAGCAGGGTTGGTATTGTTGTTATACACCATGTTTCATCCGGTGGCTCGACGCATGCGCAGTCGTCTTCATCAGCAAGGACATCCCGAGCTTTTGCTACCCGATGCAGCCGACGAGGTTGCGGACACTTAGGCCCGAAGTTAGATTGAGAAACGATTCACAAGGGCGGAGTGCCATTGAGAATCTTCCCCTTGTCCCTCCACGCCAGGCTTTTCATTGGACCTTTCGCAGCGAAGCGAACTGACGCAGAGTGTGAATCACAGCAGTGGTTCCTATGAGTTGGTTCTTGGCGCCGTGATTTTTGGGTTGATTGGCTTCATGGTTGACCGGATGGTGGACACCACACCGGTTTTCACGATCATTTTCGCGGTTGTTGGTTTGGCGGGCGCAACGGCATCTATCTACTTCCGGTACACCCACAAGATGCGCCAACTCGCCGAGCAGCGCCCATGAATACCGCGGCAAACCCCAACCCGATGCTGGCGCGCATCGAGGGCCCGTCACCCGCTGCTGAGGTAGCGCTCGACATCGCCAAGCGCGGGCTCATGGTTGCCCCGTTTCTCATCTCAGGTGGCGCTGCTATCTGGGGCACCGACGGGGCCGCATCGGTGGCCTATGGTCTCGCCATCATTATCGTCAATTTTTTGATGGCTGCCGCCCTTATCGCCTACGCTTCAAAAATCTCACTTGCGCTCATGATGGGTGCAACTCTGTTTGGTTTCTTGATCCGACTTGCGCTCATTTTTTTGGCGGTCATGTTGGTAAAAGATGCCAACTGGGTAAATTTTGTGGCTTTAGGGCTAACAATTATCGTTTCTCACCTCGGTTTATTGTTTTGGGAGATGCGCTTCGTCTCGGCGTCGCTAGCATTCCCTGGGCTAAAGCCCGACGCTGGTTCGTCAGCAAAGTAATTTCCATCTTCTTCAACTCACAAGGAGCTACTCGGTGAACTTCGCTGCGGTAGAATTTCCCCCAATCGAAAACGTTGTCGAGTGGCCCGCATGGGGCGCTGGATTTAACAAGATCGCACTCATCTGTGCCATCGCGTTTGCGGTCCCCACAATCTTGTTCCTTGTCGCAGGCAAGAAGGGCGCCATGGTCCCGGGCAAGGTCCAGGCCTTCGCCGAGGGTTCTATCGAATTTGTCGAAGAGCAAATCGCCAAGCCTGGCATTGGCAAAGGTTTCGAGCCGTACGTACCTTTGCTTACCGCTTTCTTCTTCTTCATTGCCATCGGCAACCTCTTCGAGGTCATTCCGTTCTTCCAGATGCCGATGAACGCTCGCATGGGTCCACCGCTAGTTCTCGCCCTCATTGCCTGGGCCATGTTCATTTGCGTAGGGGTGAAGCACAACGGCCTTGGCTACTTCAAGATGGTGTTGTTCCCGCCGGGTGTTCCTAAGGCGCTCTACATCTTGGTGACCCCCATCGAGTTCCTGTCGACCTTCATCGTGCGCCCCTTTAGCCACGCGGTTCGTCTGTTCGCCAACATGTTGGCTGGTCACATTTTGTTGATCACCTTCGCGGTGTTAGTCATTTCTACCTTCGAAGCCAGCCTGCTCATTGTTCCAAGTCTTGCTTCGTTGGCTGGCCTAGTGGGCTTCACCGCCTTCGAGGTAGGTGTCAGCCTTATTCAGGCTTTCGTATTCTCGATCCTCGCCGCCGTGTATATCGGTGGGGCGCTGCACCCAGCGCACTGATCAAGTCCTAGTCGCTTCGGCGACTATCGCAGTACCCGCAGTATAACTTTTAGTGCAGTACCCCTTCTGTAAAACAGAACTCCAATCAACCCAGTAACCCCAGTAATTAGGAGAAATCAATCATGAGCACTCTTGCATCACTCGCAGGTCTTGCCCAGGAATTCACAGCCGACGAGGCCAAGTCGATCGAAGGCGCCGGCGGTGCCGGAATCGCTTACGGCCTTGCCGCCATCGGCCCGGGCATTGGCATTGGCTACATTGTTGGCCAAGCTGTGCAGGCCATGGCCCGTCAGCCCGAGTCCGCTGGCCAGGTTCAGACCACCATGTTCCTTGGTATTGCCTTCACCGAAGCCCTTGCACTCATCGGCTTTGTTGTATTCATTCTGTTGAAGTTCGTTTAAGTCAAGTCAACAGAGTCCGACGAACGAACTACGAGGAGCCAACGTGCCCGAGGAACTAACCCTCGCGGAACTTCTCGCCCAGGCTGATGAGGCCGCGGTCGAGCAGAACGAAGCAGAACCCCAAGAAGAAGATGATGCAGTTGTCAACCCGGTTTTGCCGAGTGGCGCTGAATTTCTTTGGGCCCTGATCTTCTTTGCGGCCCTTTGGGCCGCAATGAAGTACATCTTGCTTCCCCCCGTGCAAAAGACCCGTGCCGAACGTGCGGCCAAAATTGCTGCGGCCAAAGATGCCGCGGGCGGTGCATCCGCGGATCTCGCCGACAAGCAAGCGTCCTACGACGCCACCATTGCTGCGGCTCGCACCGAAGCTACATCACTTTTTGATGCTGCTCGGGTAGAGATCGAAGCGCACCGTGCCGCTGTGGTCGGTGCCGCTGAAGCCGAGGTAGCTACGCTCCACGAGAGTGCCGCCGCCGAATTGGCAACGGCTCGCTCTGCTGCGGCCACTTCGTTGCGAAGCGACGTTTCCGCTGTTGCGGTTGGCGCCGCTGCCAGCGTGCTCGGTACCTCCGTAGATGCTGGTTCCGCTCAGTCGGTAATCGACGCCGTCCTCGATGGAAGTGCTGCATGAACACCTTGTTAACGCTTGCATCCGAAGCTCCCAACGGCAAGTTCTTGCCGGGCGACATGAAAGAGTTCTACTGGGGACTCATTTCATTCAGCATTGTCTTTGGCCTTCTCGCCTGGAAGCTATTTCCGGTTATTGGCAAGGCTCTCACCGCTAAAGGCGAAGCCATTGCCGACCAACTAGCTGCGGCGGACAAGGCACAAGCCGATGCCGACGTAACCGCGGCTGCTCTACTCGCCAAGTTGGGCGACGCCGACGCTGATGCCGAAGCAATCGTCACCGACGCCAAATCCACCGCTGTCACTATGGTCAGCGACGGCAAAGCCAAGGCCGAGACCGACGCCGCAGCAGTCAAGACCCGTGCCGCTGCCGACATCGCCAACATCGCCGCGCAAGCCACCGCCGAATTGCGCAACGAGTTGTCTTCACAGGCACTTGCTGCCGCTGAGGCTGTTGTAAACAACAACCTCAACGATGCAACCCACGGTTCGCTTATTGATAGCTACATCGAGCAGATCGGAGCCACCTCATGACCGCCGTAAAGTCTTACGCCCAAGCCATGCTGGCCATCGCCGAAGCCGACGGTGATGTCGAAGGTGTCGCCGACGAGTTGTTCCGTTTCAATCAAGCTCTTGAGGGTTCTAACGAACTCACCATGACCCTGAGTGATCGCACCATCGATGCCAGTCGTCGGAGCCAGATCGTGGAAGATCTCCTCGATGGCAAGGCATCCAACACCACCATCGGCCTTGTATCGATGGTCGTGAACGCGGGCCGTGCCCGCGAACTCGGCGAGATCGTCAACCATGTAGTGCAACTCAGCGCTGCTGGCCAAGACCGTCAAGTTGCATTCGTGCGCTCGGCGGTTGCCCTGAGCGACGATCAGCAATCCCGACTCTCTGCCGCCCTTGCGAAGCAAGTTGGCAGCGACATTGATCTTAAAGTTTCCGTCGACCCCAGCGTCGTCGGTGGCATTGTTACCACCATTGGCGACACCGTTATCGACGGTTCTGTACGCAGCCGGCTTAGCCAGCTGCGAGAAGCCTTCTAGGAAGAGGACAACCCATGTCTGAGTTGACCATTAACACCGGCGATATCGCCGAAGCACTGCGTAAGAACCTCGAAGGGTTCACCCCAAATGTTGAGCAGACCCAGGTCGGCCGCATCACTGAGGTAGGCGACGGTATTGCCCGTGTATCGGGCCTTCCCAATGCTGCAGTCAACGAAATGCTCGAGTTCGAAGGCGGCGCCGTAGGCCTGGCCCTTAACCTCGACGAAGACACGATCGGTGCTGTTGTTCTCGGTGATGTGGACCACATCGCCGAGGGCCAGCCAGTTCGTGCCACCGGCGAAATTCTTTCGATCGATGTGGGCGATGCCCTCCTCGGTCGGGTGATCAACGCCCTGGGTGAGCCCATCGATGGCAAAGGCCCGCTTAACAGCAACATCAGCCGTCGCCTCGAAATTCAGGCTCCCGGCATCATGGGTCGCAAGCCCGTGCACGAGCCAATGCAGACCGGCATTAAGGCCATCGACTCTCTGATTCCTGTTGGCCGTGGCCAGCGCGAACTCATCATTGGCGACCGCAAGACCGGCAAGACCACCATTGGTATCGACACCATGCTTGCCCAAAAGGGCCTTGGTGTGAAGTGCATCTACGTAGCGATTGGCCAAAAGGCTTCCACTGTTGCCCAGACTGTGGCCACGCTCGAAGAAATGGGCGCCATGGAGTACTCCGTGGTGGTTGTAGCTCCGGCCTCAGATCCCGCACCCTTCAAGTACCTCGCTCCGTACGCCGGTTGTGCCATTGGTCAGCACTGGATGGACAACGGCGAACACGCCCTTGTCATCTACGACGATCTTTCCAAGCAGGCCGAGGCCTACCGTCAGATGTCGCTGCTGTTGCGCCGTCCACCAGGCCGTGAGGCTTACCCCGGCGATGTCTTCTACTTGCACAGTCGTTTGCTCGAACGTTCCGCCAAGCTCTCCGATGAGCTCGGTGCAGGATCCCTTACCGCTTTGCCGGTAATCGAGACCAAGGCCGGCGACGTTTCGGCTTACATTCCTACCAACGTGATTTCCATTACCGATGGTCAGATCTTCCTGCAGGACGATCTTTTCAAGTCCGGTGTTCGCCCGGCAGTAGATGTTGGTATCTCGGTTTCTCGTGTGGGTTCTGCCGCACAAATCAAGGCCATGAAAACGGCTGTGGGTACGTTGAAGTCCGACCTTCAGCAATTCCGTGAGCTAGAGGCGTTCGCCGCTTTTGGTTCCGACCTCGACCCTGTGTCGCAGGCCCAGCTCGACCGCGGCTACCGCCTCACCGAGCTTCTCAAGCAAGGCATCTCCAGCCCGATGCCCGTCGAAGAGCAGGTTGTATCGCTCTACGCCGGTACCAACGGCTTCCTCGACAGCGTTGCCGTCGAAGATGTTCTTAGTTTCGAAACTGGCTTGCTCGAATGGGTAAAGTCCCGTAACCCCGATTTGCTTCGCGGTATTGTCGACACCGGCAAGGTCGATACCGACGAACTCGACGCCGTCATTGGCAGCTTCGGTGAGCAGTTCGTGGGTTCAAGCTCCGAGGGTGATGAGAGAGCCCCCGAGGCTAAGGCACAGGCCGCCGCCGAGACCGCCATGGTCGACGCCGACAACACGTTGCCCGAAGAAGACATCACTCGCGACGAGGAAAGCTAAAACTCGTGGCTGGAGGTCAGGAACGGGAGCTGAAACGCCGAATTTCGAGCGTTCAGTCAACCAAGAAGATCACGCGCGCTATGGAGCTTATTGCTACGACCCGTGTCGCCAAAGCTCAGGTCCGTGCTAACAACGCGCGACCATATGCCACCAAGATCACCAGCGTGATCGAAGATTTGGCCGCCGGCGGTGCTGGCTCCAATCATCCTTTGCTCGCGAAGCGTGCCAAGATCAAGACGGTTGGCTTTGTCGTCATCGTGTCCGACCGTGGATTGGCTGGCGCTTACAACAGCGCCGTTATTCGCGCCGCTGAAGCCGAGCTCATGGCTCGCCAGCTTGAGGGTCAGGCGTATTCGCTGATCCTTATTGGCAAGAAAGCGAAAGACTACTTCTCCTTCCGCCACTACAACATCGACCAGGCCTACGACGGCATGACCGATCAGCCCACCTACGAGAATGCTCGCGAGGTAGCCGACTCGGTTCGTGATCGTTTCGAGGCTGGCGAACTTGACGAAGTCATCCTCGTGTATCAGGAGTTCATCTCCATGGGTACCCAGAAGGTTGTCATGCGTCGTTTCTTGCCACTCGAATCCGTCGAGACTATTGCTGTCGAAGGTGGCGGTGCGGCTGAGGCCAAGTCATCGCACGAATTCGAACCGTCCGCCGATGGCGTGTTGGCTTCGTTGCTGCCTCGCTACATCGAAAGCCGCCTTTTCTCCGCATTGCTCGACGCTTCGGCCTCCGAGCATGCCAACCGGCAGCGTGCCATGAAGGCCGCGACTGATAACGCCGAAGACCTCATAACCAAACTCAGTCGAGCCATGAACCGGGCCCGACAAGAATCTATTACGACCGAAATCATGGAAATCGTCAGTGGCGCCGAGGCGCTCGGCGGTTCCGATGATGACATATTCGAAGCGGCGTACGCCGTAGCCAGCCAGGAGCAATCATGAGCACCACCAAAACCTCATCCGAGGGACGGGTTGTATCAATCGCCGGACCGGTGATCGACGTGGAGTACCCCGCCGATTCCCTTCCCGAGATCAATCAAGCTCTCGAGTTCAATATTGAAATCGAAGGCGAGACCATCGTTGTTATGGCTGAGGTTGCTCAGCAGATTGGTGGTGGCCGTGTCCGCGCTATCGCCATGAAGTCGACCGATGGTCTTACCCGTGGCACCCCCGTGCGCAACTTGGGCCATGGTGTCCGTGTTCCCGTTGGTGACGTCACGCTAGGTCACATCTGGAACGTCATGGGCGAGCCCCTTGATGTTCCCGCCGAAGACCTCGACATCGGCGAATACTGGGAGATTCACCGTCCCCCTCCGGCCTTCGACACCCTTGAGCCATCGGCCAAGATGTTCGAAACTGGCATCAAAGTCATCGATCTTCTTACCCCGTACAAAGAGGGCGGCAAGATTGGTTTGTTCGGTGGTGCCGGTGTCGGCAAGACCGTTCTTATTACCGAAATGATTAACCGTGTTGCTACCCAGCACGGCGGTCGTTCCGTGTTCGCTGGTGTGGGCGAGCGCACCCGTGAGGGCACCGACCTTTTCCTCGAAATGGAAGAATCTGGTGTGCTCGAAAAGGCCTCTTTGGTCTTCGGCCAAATGGACGAACCACCAGGCGTGCGCCTCCGTGTTGCGCTGGCTGGCGTAACCATGGCCGAGTACTTCCGTGATGTACAGGGCCAAGACGTGTTGTTGTTCATTGACAACATCTTCCGCTTTGTGCAGGCCGGCTCCGAGGTATCGACCCTTCTTGGTCGCATGCCATCGGCAGTGGGCTACCAGCCCACCCTTGCCGACGAAATGGGCGAGCTCCAGGAGCGCATTGTCTCCACCGGTGGTAAGTCGATTACGTCACTGCAGGCCGTATATGTGCCAGCCGATGACTACACCGACCCCGCACCGTTCACCTCGTTCACCCACTTCGATGGCACAACCGAGCTCAGCCGTGACATTGCGTCACTTGGCATCTACCCGGCGGTGGATCCACTTTCGTCCACCTCCACCATCTTGCAGCCCGAGGTTGTTGGTGATCGCCATTACCGAGTGGCTCGCCAGGTGCAGGAGATTCTCCAGCGCTACAAGGAATTGCAAGACATCATCGCCATTCTTGGTCTCGACGAGCTTTCCGAAGACGATCGCATCACTGTTGACCGAGCCCGTAAGGTGCAGCGTTTCTTATCTCAGCCCATGTTCGTGGCCGAAATCTTCACCGGCCAAGCCGGTGTGTTTACCTCGGTCGAAGACACCATTGACAGTTTCGAAGCCCTTGTTACCGGCGAGCTCGATGATCTTCCTGAGCAGGCCTTCTACATGGTTGGTGGAATGGACGAGGCTAAGGCCAAGGCCATCGAACTCCAGAAGAACGCCTAGTTCTTCTCGATTGAGGGAAATCACACATGCCTTTTCAGGTTGATCTCGTAAGCCCCGAGGGCTCACTGTTTTCTGGTGAAGCCTCAATGGTTGTAGCTAGGTCGGTAGATGGCGACATCGCCTTCCAGCCCGGCCACGTTCCATTCATTGGCGTGCTAGCTACCAATCGGGTAAAGCTCTATCTCACCGACGACACCGAAACAGTAATGGCTGTGCACCGTGGCTTCGTCGAGGTCAGTGGCGAGTCTGTCACCGTTCTCTCCGACGTGGCCGAACTAGCCGCTGACATCGATGTACCTCGGGCTGAGGCCGCTTTGGCTCGGGCCACCGATGCGTTGCGTATCGATGGCGAGAATTCTGAAGCAGCTGCGGCAAGCCAACGGGCGTCAATCCGCCTCGAAGTAGCGGCGACTGCTTAGTCGATAACTACTTGGCCGAAGCCTTCTTGGGCTTCTGGGAACGCTAGGTCTAGTATCAAAAGGTGACTGACCGCGAAGATGGGGCGACGAACGCGGACGGGTTCGACGATGTGTGCCCCGAGTGCGACGAAATCGTCCAACCTAAAGAAACTCGATGCGTTGGGTGTGGTGAGTACCTAGGAGCACCGGGTGAGTATGCGCGGGAGTACGGAGATGCCGACCGGCAGGTTCTGGCAGACACCGAAGACGGTGACTCGCTCGACGAGGTCTACAGAGAGTACGACAACGAAAAGCGCAAAGAAGAGTTCGTGCTGCTGGCCTGGGTACTGGGAGGTGCAGTGGTACTGGTCTTTATCATCGGCTTGGCGCTCGGCTGGTGGAGCGACGACGATGCTCGTCCGGCGAGCAATGATCCAGCCGTTGTGGAGCCCGTGGCGGTTGACCCGAACGGTTAGCGGTTGCTAGGGCGACTGTGGTTAGGCCGAGTTCCTAGTGCATGGTTGGTGATACCGCCCCAGACTGAATATTGCGTGTCCTGGCCAGATTTTCAGGTGTTGACCGTACGTAAACGGGGCCCAGCGCGCATGACTTGACCCGGAAGAGTGCGGCCAACGATTTGCTCGGCGAGTAATGCCGACTCGATTAATGCGTCGAGGTCAATACCGGTGTCGTACCCCAACTCTTCGACGAGGTGAACCACATCTTCGGTGGGCACATTGCCGGTCGCTCCTGGGGCGTACGGGCAACCGCCGAGACCACCAATGGACGCGTCGAAGACGCGTACGCCGCGGTCGAGCGCCGTCACGATGTTGACGAGACCAGTGTTTCTAGTGTTGTGAAAGTGCATGGCCACTTGTCCGACCCCAACGCCGGCCGCCACGAGTGCGTCAAGTAATGCATTAACTTGGCGCGGTGTGGCCATGCCTGTCGTATCCCCAAAGGCCAACATGTCGGCACCGTCGTCAAGGAGGCCGACGGCCATCGTGGCTACGAGAACGGGGTCGACTTCGCCCTCGTACGGACAACCAAATGCGGTAGAGATCACGGCCTCTACCGAAAGCTGAGCATCATGACCAATGGCGATGACATTGGCGGCGGCGTCGAGTGCGTCGCCGGTACTCATACGGACGTTTTGGTGGCTGTGGGTGTTGCTGGCCGACACGACAACTTCTAAACCGTCAATTGGTTCGGCCACCGCAAGTTCGGCGCCCCGCGCATTGGGCACCAGTGCGCTGAACCGAACACCGTCGGGCCGATTAATTGCTGCTAACACTTCGGCCGCACCCGCCATGGCCAAAATGGCATCTGCTCGAACAAAGGAAACAGCCTCGATGGCACGCAGACCAGTGGTGGAAAGCGAGTCGATAAGACGGACTCGGTCCTCGATGGCTACGGGAGGTTCGTTCTGGAGCCCATCTCGGGGCCCTACTTCGCGAATTTGGACGAGGTCTCGTGGCGTGGTCACACCGACAGATTAGCCGCCACTGACAAGCGATTCTGCCTCGGCGTCGAGCGTGAGGTCTTCGTCGGGGTCATCAAGCCAACCGTCGGGCAACGATACTGGTCGGGGTCCAGCGGTATGACCCCTTGGCATGCGTGCCGCGTCAGGCGGAAACAGGATCGAGTGGTCGACGTTGGACAGCAGCGCAATGAACTCGGTGTGGGACCGAACCTGATTGAGCGAGCGTCGTAATTCGGGACCCACGGGGAAGCCTTTGAGGTACCAGCCAGTGAATTTACGAAATTCGCGGATACCGCGATCCTCACCGATCCACTCGGTCAATAAAGCGAGGTGCTCCTCCATGGTGGCCAAAACTTGGCCAAGATTCGGCAGTGGCGCAGGGGCAGCACCGTTGAAGGCGGCATTCATTTCGCCGAATAGCCAGGGGCGGCCCAAACAACCTCGACCAATAACAACGCCATCACAGCCGGTCATACGCATCATGGCAATCGCATCAGCGGCTTCCCAAATGTCGCCGTTGCCAAGTACGGGGATGTGGGTGACATGTTCCTTGAGTTGACCAATTGCCTCCCACCGGGCATTGCCGCTGTAGAACTGCTCAGATGTTCGGGCGTGCATAGCAACAGCCGCACAGCCTTCTTCTTGGCCAATACGTCCCGCGTCCAGGTACGTGAGATGGTCGTCATCGATTCCCATACGGAACTTGATGGTCACGGGAACGTCACCCGCTGCTTTCACAGTGGCCGAAACAATGGAGGCCATCAGCTTTCGTTTGTATGGCAGCACTGCACCGCCTCCGTGGCGGGTGACTTTTTTGGCTGGGCAGCCAAAATTGAGATCGATGTGGTCGATGCCTTCAAGATCAATCAAACGGCGGGCGGCTTCGGCAATGGAGGTGGGCTCAGTGCCATAGAGTTGGATGCTGCGCGTCTTCTCACTGGGTGCAAATTCGGCTAGTTTTAGACTGCCGCTGTGGCCTTCAACGATGGCTCGGGCGGTGACCATCTGACCGACATAAATGCCATCGCTATGGCGGCGACAAAGGGTCCGAAACGGGGCATTAGTTACGCCTGCCATTGGCGCAAGCACGACCGGTGGCCAGACCTCGATTGGCCCAACTTTGAGAGGCGCGAATTCGCCGGCCGTCACGGGTGTGTCAGAAACCATGGCGTAACGCTACTTGGACAGCTGTCGGAGTTGTGCAGGCAATGCCGCTACAACCTCGGCCATCGGTAGACCGACCACATTGGAGTAGCTGCCATCAATCGATGTGACAAACGAACCACCCGAACCTTGGATGGCGTAACTTCCCGCCTTGTCGAAGGGCTCGCCTGTGTCGAGGTACCAGTTGATGTGGTCGTCGCTGAGATCGGCGAAGCTCACTTTGGTTGTGACAGTGAACGATGTGGTTGCTCCCGTCGGGTTGCAAATAGCAACGGCGGTCATCGTGTGATGAGAGCGACCTGAGAGCAGTCGAAGCATGCGGAAACCGTCGGCCCGGTCGAGGGGCTTGCCCAGGATTAGCCCGTCGTAGACGACGGTTGTGTCCGCGGCGAGAATCCAGCTATTCGGTGGCCGGTCCACGCTGGACACTTTGGTGAGCGCAATGCGCTGTACGTAGCTGAGCGGGTCTTCTTCGGGTCGGACACTCTCGTCGACATTGGGCGACACAGTAGAAGGACTGAACCCGGCGAGTTCGAGAAGTTCACGACGGCGAGGCGACCCAGAGGCAAGGAGCAACATCAGCCGAAATGGTCCCAGGCCAAGGCAACCGCGGCGACGAGGTTGAAAAAGAAGTGGCCGATCATGGCTGCGCCGAGTCGCTTCGTAGCCCAATACGAAAATCCGAAGCACGCCCCAGCGACAGCGGTCGAACTGAACAGGACCAGGTTCGTGGTGGCCGTGCCATCGGGCGAAAGGTGGACGGCGCCGAATAGCAGCGAAGTAGCGGCAATAGCCGTTACCGGACGCCAACGGCTGGCGAAGGATCGTTGGATGGCGCCGCGGAAGAAAAGTTCCTCAAAAAAGGGGGCAGCGAACACCGCAAAAATGAGGGCGACAACTATTGCGGTGTCGCTTTCTTTGAGTGCATCAAGCTGACCCGGATCGGCGTCACTATCGCCTGTTGCGTAGACCACCAAAATGGAGGTGGTTATTGAAAGGGCGCGGGCGGCCACCCCGGTCGCTAAGCCGAGCGCAAGATCGATCCACCGAAAAGAGACGCCTACGTCGGAAAACATATGTCCACTGCCGTAGCGCCGTGACAGGAACCAGACAATCAGCGTGGTCCCTCCATACAAGCCAATGGTGCTCGTTGAGAGTTGGGTAGTGAGTGAATCGTCAATGAGATCTCCGCCGGCAAGCAATAACCCGGACGCCACCATGGCGAGAAACCATCCGCCAATCGCCCACAACACGCCAGCCGTTGGAAATGACGCCGTCGCCTTGGTCTCATCGGAGCGAATTTTGGGAAGAGGCTGGACGAAGGTGTCGTCGCCGTGGGCCACCCAGGTGGTCCACCCGGTGCTTTCCCACCAGCGGTAGTGAAATTGTCCCGCGGGGTCGGCGTACCAGCCAGCAGGCACCGCGGTTGGCGGGTTCTCAGGAGGAATCGGAGGTAGGAGGTCGCTCATAAGCCCTATGACAACAAGTTGCGGTCGTCGAGCGACATAGCCATGAGGGTTACAACAATTCCAATTGCTAGGCAAACACCGGCGATGATTAAGGCCCGATGGGCCCAAGGGTCGTTCCTATTCTTGGCGGCCACGCCAAAACCTGCGGCAAAAATGACGGCCGGAGGCAGGAAAGTAGTGATAGTAGAAAATACCAGTGAGGTGACTGTCAAGCCTCGACCACGGCCCCCGGGGGCGTACTCTTGGCCATCTGGTAGAGCCAGCGGAGGCTGGCATGCCTGAGGGAATTCGTCGGATCTCGCGTCGGCGGGCCGACCCGTGGCGAGCGGGTTAGAGGTCGGTTGGAACACGGTGTGCATTGTAGAACGGACCTTGGGTGTGGTTGTGGCGGTCACGGGTGAAATTCGCACGGAGGTTCTGCCCTGGGGCACTACGATTGGTCGGTGCGCCGAGGACTCTTTGAAGGATTGCTGGCCTACTTCTTGTTCGGGATCTTGCCCGTATTCTGGAAGTTGTTGGGCGACATTGACCCCTTTGACATCGTGGGGTACCGGATTCTTACCTCGGTGCTGTTACTCATAGGGATTCATACCGCTCGTCGGCGGTGGGCGGCGTTGCGCGTGGCGCTACAAGAACCACGGGTACTGCCGATGATGGTCCTATCGGGAGCATTGTTGGCCACCAACTGGAGCGTTTTTATTTGGGCAGTTGACAACGATCGCATTGTTGAGGCCAGCCTGGGATATTTCATGACGCCGCTTGTCAGTGTGGTCCTCGGTGTTGGTTTGCTGGGCGAACGGTTGCCTCGTATGCAATGGACTGCCATCGGCGTTGCGTTTATAGGCGTGGCCTGGCTTGTCGTCAGTACAGGTACAGTGCCGTGGGTTTCACTTGTCTTGGCGGCCAGTTTTGGACTCTATGGGCTGATCCGCAAAACGGCCGCGATCGAATCGCTCGACGGGCTAACAGTCGAACTGATGTGGCTGCTAGTTCCAGCCTGCGTCTACCTGGTCTTGCGACTCAGCGCCGGAGAACCCGCAGCAGTTACCAGCCAGCCATGGCTTATTTTGGTGCTGGCGGCTGCTGGATTGGTCACGGCTGGGCCGTTGCTGTTGTTTGCATCGTCCGCCCGGAAGATCCCGTTGGCCACTCTTGGTCTGCTTCAATTTCTCACACCAAGCATGCACTTCGTTCTGGGAGTTTGGGCGTATGGCGAAGACTTTGATGCGGGCCGGTTGGTTGGCTACATGTTGATATGGGCCGCACTCATTGGGTTTACCTACGACGCAGTCTTTCGAAGTGATGGGCTCTCCTCTGCTGGCCTATTGCCGACACGAGCCACCCAAACGCAATCCCGGCGATAACCCCTCGACCGTATTGATCAGGATTAAAACCGGGCAGACATTTGGCCAAAACAATGGCACGCTGTACTGGTGAGTATTGATTGGGATGGCTTGGAGACAGCGGGCGTATTCGACCCGAAACATGAGAAAGCTCTGGAACGCCGCGAACTGATCGAGTTTTTGGCAGGCGAGGGCGCCACGACCGACGCCATGATTGCCGCACACCAGGCCGATGCGCTCATCTCACTGGCTAGTGATTCGTACGCCTTGAGCCACGGTTCATTTGCTGTGGCCGAACTGGCGGAACGATCGGGGTTCCCGCAAGGCATCGTGGAGGATCTATATGCGGTGATTGGTGTGCCAGTTCTTGACCTGGAGAATAAACGGTTCGACCAAAGCGACGTTCGCTTTCTGACCAACCTCGTGGATGGACCAGCGAGCATGTTCGAGATCAGCGAACTGGCCGAAATGATGAGGGTTTTCGGCACCTCCCTGGCGCGCATCGCCGATGCGTCGGTTTCGGTGTTTGCGCAGGGAATCGAACAACGTATGGTGGCCCAAGGGGCCACTGAGGTCGAGTTAGCCCGTATGCAGGTTGAGGCGCAGGTGCAAGCAGAAAAGCTGCCTGACATAATTCGACTCGTATTGCGGCATCACATGGTCGCCTCCATCCGGAGATCGCGCGCCGCAATGACCGCTGCTGACGGCTTGGGGGCCCGAGTTTGTGTTGGCTTCGTGGATGTTGTTGGGTTCACGCCAATGTCTGAGTCGCTCGATTCCGAGGCGCTAGCCGAACTGGTGTCGACGTTCGAAAACCGCTCGACCGATGTAGTGACGCGCCACGGCGGGCAGGTTCTTAAGCACCTGGGCGATGAAGTCATGTTCTTGGCGGTGGACCCCATCGTGGCATGCACCGTTGCCCTTGCTTTGGTTGCCGATTTCGAAGCCCAGGGCGTCAAACCTCACGGGGGGCTAACCCTTGGTACGACCGTTACTCGTCGGGGGGATTACTACGGCCCCACAGTCAATCTGGCATCACGGCTTGTCAACCATGCCGTTCCGGGCGAAGTCTTGGTTAACCACGAACTCGTTGAGTCCTTAGAGAACGAATCAGGCTTGGTGTTTGTCCCCGCTGGACGTCGCATGATCCGCGGCGTAAGTGAACCTGTTCGAGTGTGGACGCTTACTATCGCCGATGGTGATTAGCTAACCATTTGGCCCACGGTATGAATCACGATGCCGATGAGTGCGCCTACCAGGGTGCCGTTGATGCGAATGTACTGCAGATCTCTTCCTATTTGAAGCTCGATGCGGTGACTGGTGTCGTCGGCATCCCACTTGGCCACAGTCGAGCCAATGAGATCGGCGACCTCGGACTTGGATTGGTCGGCGAGATAGCGGACGGCCCGTGTGGCGTACTCGTCAGCGCGAGCCTGAAGTTCGGGGTCATCGGCGATGCGGCACCCTATTCGCTCGATTGCTGTGCTCAAACGAGCCTGCAAATTTGAGTCTGGGTCATTGGTGGCAGAACGAAGGTCGCTTTCGAGGGTGGACCACAGTTGCTGGACCCAAGACCCAATTTCGGGGCGTTCCAACAGTTGGTCGCGAATCGCGTCAACACGTGCTGCTAGATCGGGGTCGGTGCGCAGTCTCTCCGCAACATCGTTCATCTTTAGAGTGAGGTGATGGCGCAGCTCATGTTGGGGGTTGGTGACCACATCGCTCAGAAATGAATACAACCCGCTCATGAGTTTGCCAAACACACGATCGTCGAGCGCGGGTGGCACCCACCAGGGCGATTCATTGCCGAGATGGGTGCGTAGTACGTCCTTGTTTTCTTCGATGCCACGTAACACGCCACCGAGGATGGAGTCCATGGCCGCTTGGTGTTGTTCGCTTTCGACCGCAGCATCGAGGGCTCGTGCCACAACAGGTGCGGCCGGTGTTCGTTGTACACGATCGCGCAACAACGACTGGATCGCTTCTTGAATGGCCTCGTCGTCGATTACCTCGGCCAGCGCGACGAGACCGTCTGCTAAACGAGCAGCAGCAATTTTGGCGTTGTCGCCGGTAGTCATCCACGTACCGACCCTGCTGCCCAGGTGGGCGGATTCGACTCGTTCGCTTAAAACGGTGGGATCGAGAAAGTTCTCCTGGACAAACTCGCCGAGACTTTCGCCGATCTGATCTTTGCGGGTGGGGATTATTGCGGTATGGGGAATCGGAATTCTGAGCGGATGTCGAAACAGAGCGGTAACCGCAAACCAGTCGGCAATACCACCGACCATGGCGGCTTCAGTAGCAGCAATTACGTAACCCTTCCAGCCATGTTCGCCGATGGCACGAAAGACCACGAACGTTGCGCTCGCCGCGATCAACATGGCTGTGGCGCCAAGCTTCATACGACGCAGTTCGGCCGATCGATTTTGGTCGCGTTGAGCGCCGAGCCTAGGGCCGCTCATGTTTGGTTCGAGGGCGCCCGTTGCGTTACCAGGTTAAAAACGCGCCAGTTGATAATTGCTTCGAGTCGCCGGACGTGGCCTTCGTCGAACGCGTTGTTGTCGGGACCCGTAACTGCGGAGACGGCGCACACCCAACCGCCGTCGACATGGGCGACAAGGGTTGTGGTTATCTCCGACGTCGCGTGGGGCCCGTCGATGGCCACCACTTGTCGCCACGGTGCATCGCTGCTCACAACCGTCCCAGTAGAGATGGGGGAGCGGTGCATGGTCTCCCACATCTGCTCTCGTGAACAGCTGAATTGACGTTCGCAACTAAGTGATCGGTACGTCAACTTCTTTGCCATGGCCTCAAACGCTATCGTGACAGGCTGATGGCTCCCGTAACTGATGAACAAGCACTCGAAATCGCTGCACGACGCACCGCATTATGGTTTTGGCGCGCTGTGCGCCGTCTACTGCGCGTTGTGCTGCATCCGTTCTTCTCGCTCAAGGTGGTGGGGAGAGAGCATCTTGAAGTGCCGGGCGGAGCCATTATCGCCCCCTCGCATCGCTCGCATTTCGACGCTCCATTGGTGGGATCCCTGACGGTTAATCGCATGCGCTCTGTGGCCAAGAGGTCGCTTTTCGAGACCCGCGTCTTTGGCTGGACCATTTCGGCTCTCGGGGCGTATCCCGTTGATCGTGGGACGGCTGATCGTAATTCCCTCGCCACTTCCGAGCGCATGTTGAACGAGGGCAATCAGCTGCTGTTGTTTCCGGAGGGAACCCGTCAAGTGGGTGAAACGATTGGCGAACTGTTCGAAGGCATGGTTTACCTGGCCGCCCGGACGGGTAAGCCGGTGGTCCTTGTCGGGATAGCAGGCACCGAAGAAGCACTGCCATCGGGGGCCAAACGACCTCATCGCAGCAAGGTTCGCATAGTGGTCGGTGAGCCCCGCTACTTCGGCGTCGATGGACCAATGAAACGGTCCGAACGCAAAGCCGCGACCCTACAACTCCACACGGAGTTACAAGGCTTGTACGACCAAGCGCTCGCACTTTTACCGCCCCGTCGGTGAAGAACACGAGTCTCGTAAACACCAGGTTTGTACTTGTCGTATTTACTTTGTTTGGGTCCGGTTCTTGATCGAGGCGACCAACCTATGGTGAGGTCATGAGTTTCGACGGGTTAAGCGATCGGTGGCGAGGATGGCGCGAGCGTTTGCCGCTTGATGCCTACGAAGCCCGTTTCGCGCAAATGGCGGCCGATGGGCAAAACATTCATGGTGAGGTCGATGCCATTGAACGATTGCGTTCGAATCACCCATGGACAACTCCTACGATCCTTGATGCAGGCTGCGGAACCGGCCGCATTGCCGTCGAATTAGAGGCCCGGAAATGGCGGGTAACCGGAATTGACTCGGACCCCGACATGATTGCGCTGGCCCGGCCCAAGAGCGAAACGGTGGTGTGGGCGGTCGATGATCTGGCCACCTTCGATTTCGAAAAGCAGTTCGACGTCGTTCTGATGGCGGGGAACATCTTGTTGTTTGTCCATCGCGGGACCGAGTTAGCGGTTCTGACAAACACCGCTAAGCACCTGCATCCTGACGGGTTAATGGTGGCGGGTTTTAGTCTGACGGAGTTCACCAAGGCGCAGTACGACGCGTGGTGCCGGACTGCTGGTCTGGTGGCTGTTGACGAGTGGGCCACATGGGAAGGCGCCGCATATGCGGGTGGCGATTACCTTGTCTCGGTTCTTCGGCCGCTTGTGGCCTAACCTCGGTTTGTGCCGCAACGACTAATTACTTCCAAACTTGCCTCGTTTGGTGAAACAATCTTCGCCGAAATGTCGGCGTTAGCCGTCCGGACCGGGGCCGTAAATCTCGGGCAAGGATTCCCCGATACGGATGGTCCAACCGAAGTATCCGATGCCGCGATCCAAGCAATTCGTGACGGACATAACCAGTATCCACCGGGGATCGGCATTGCTGATTTACGGCACGCTATTGCTGAGCACCAACTGCGTTTCTACGGCGTCACGGTCGATCCCGATACTGAAGTACTGGTCACCGCTGGGGCAACGGAGGCGCTTACAGCGTCGTTGCTCGCGTTGTGCGATGACGGCGACGAAGTTGTGGTATTCGAGCCCTGGTACGACAGTTACGGTGCCGCAATTGCGATGGCAGGTGCCACCAAGAAGGTCGTCACCTTGCGCCCCGTAAACAATGGGTACGAGTTTGACGAAGCCGAGTTACGTGCAGCCATTGGCCCCTCGACGCGGTTATTTTTGCTCAACACGCCGCACAATCCGACGGGCAAGGTGTTCACCCATGAGGAGCTATCCCTCATCGCCGAGCTTTGTGTCGAACACGACGTGTTGGTCATTACTGACGAGGTATACGAACACCTGGTATTTGACGGTGAGCATCGACTCCTGGCCACGTACCCCGGAATGGCCGAACGAACGGTCACCATTTCTTCGGGCGGTAAGACATTTTCGTTTACGGGCTGGAAAATTGGGTGGGCCGTTGGCCCTGCTGACATTCTTCAGGCCGTCCGAACCGTCAAACAGTATTTGACTTACGTCAATGGGGCCCCGTTCCAACCTGCTACTGCGGTTGGTCTTCGTCTTGGCGACGACTACTTCGATGGCTTCTTGACTGACATGCGCATGAAACGGGATCTATTGAGCGATGGGCTCGAGTCAGTGGGCTTTACGGTGTACCGCCCCCAAGGTACCTACTTTGTGACCACTGACATCCGAAATTTTGGTACCGACGACGGCCGCCAGTTTTGCCTTGATCTTCCTGAGCGGGCTGGTGTGGTTGCCGTACCGAATGTTGTTTTCTATGACAATAGGTCCGAGGGGTCGCACCTCGTTCGGTTTGCGTTCTGCAAGAAAGTCGGTGTGCTCGAAGAAGCAGTTGAGCGACTGGGGGCGTTGCGGTGAAGGTTGCTGCTATCCAGCATGACATCGTGTGGGAGAACCCTGCGGCAACTATTGAGTCGCTACGAGCCCCGGTGGCTGCCGCCGCGGATGAGGGAGCGCACCTTATTGTTCTCAGCGAAATGTTCTCAACGGGTTTCTCGATGGCGGCCGAGCGAGTAGCCGAGGCCCCCGAGGGGCCAAGTGCATCGTTCTTATTTGACCAAGCCGCGTCGACAGGCTCTTGGCTCGTCGCGTCGATCCCAACGGTGATGCCCGGGGTGAAGCTGCCCCAAAACGTCCTCACTGTTGCGTCGCCCGATGGCGGAGTCCACCGGTACGCGAAAATCCACCCCTTCTCTTATACGGGAGAGGACCAGCACTACGCGGCAGGTGAGGAATTCTTGACGCTTGTGATTGAAGGCGTGCGATGTTCGTTCTTCGTTTGCTATGACCTGCGTTTTGCCGACGAATGGTGGGCCTTAGCACCGCAAACCGACTGCTATGTCGTCCCTGCCAATTGGCCGGGCGTGCGACGTGAGCATTGGATGGCTTTGTTGCGAGCCCGTGCCATCGAGAATCAGGCATTCGTGGTGGGGGTAAACCGGGTCGGCGATGGCGATGGAGTGGCCTACGCAGGAGATAGCCAAATCATCGACCCGTTCGGTCAGATCGTTGCTAACGGCGGCGACAGTAAGGTCACCGTCACCGCCGAGGTCACGGCCGAGCGGGTGGCCGAGGTGCGAGCCCAATTTCCGTTTCTCCAAGATCGTCGCTAGCGCAACCCGGCCCTGCGTTCCGTGATGTGCCGATAATCCGGCCCTGCGTTTCGTGATGTGCCGATAATCCGGCACACTGTCCCTCGTGAAAGCACTTGTCTTTGAACGGTCCGAGATTCGCTACGTCGCCGCGGTGGTGGCGTCGAAGGTCGCTCGCAGTTCTGCGGCCCAAGTTGGCCCCCTTCGGCTCAAAGATATTGATGCCCCACAGCTGCCCGGTAGTGACTGGCAGGTCATGTACCCCCGTCTTGCTGGCGTGTGCGGCAGCGATCTTGCAACCGTCGAAGGTCGCTCTAGCCGATACTTCGAATCGCATGTGTCGTTTCCATTTGTCCCGGGACACGAAGTTGTCGGAGATCTAGCGGATGGCACCCGAGTAGCGCTCGAACCAATTCTTGGTGCCGAAGCCCGTGGCGAAGATCCACCTTTCGAAGGCGCCGCGCCCGGCGACGGCGACGACTACGGCTACCTCCTGGGCGATGCGGTCGATACCGGCATCCAAACAGGATTCTGTTCCAGCACCGGGGGAGGGTGGGGCACCCAACTTGTTGCCCACAAATCCCAGTTGCACTCGGTTCCCGAACAACTGAGCGACGAATCCGCAGTCATGCTCGAACCGGCCGCGGGCGGCGTGCACGCTGCTCTACGGGCTGGGATCAAAGACGGTGACGTCGTGGTCATTCAGGGCGCCGGAACAATGGGTCTCGTAACCCTTGCCGCTGTAGCCGAGTACACCAATCCTGCCGAAATCATCGTTGCCGCCAAATATTCTCATCAAAAGGAACTTGCTCGTTCGCTGGGTGCCACCACAGTGGTCAGTCCCAGCGAAATGAAGCGGGCGGTACGTCGCCACGTGGGATGCCGCATGATCGGCGATGACCTCACCGGCGGTGCCGATGTCACTATCGATGCCGTTGGCTCGGCGAGCTCAATCGCCGACAGCATTTCGGTCACCCGGCCACGAGGGCGTGTGCTCCTGCTGGGGATGCCTGGGGTAACCAAGCTGGACCTTACCCCCCTTTGGCATCGCGAAACCGAGCTTGTGGGCGCCTACACCTACTGCACCGAGCATCTTGACGATGGGACACACACCACGAGTTTCACGATGGCTTTTGACTTGGTTGCTAAAGCGAAATTGGATCGACTCGTCTCGGCGCATTACCCAATTAGCGAATACAAAGCGGCGCTTCGGCACGCCTCCGAGGCTGGCCCCCGGGGCGCAGTAAAGATTGTCTTCGACCTGCGAGACGAACGCAACTAGTAATCGATGCCCGCAATTTTGCCGAGCTTGTCACGGCGGTGGTAGGTACGAATTTGGCGCACCGTCCCAGACTTTGAACGCATCGACAGCGAGTTCGTTTGTGCACCAGCCCGGTTGTAGGTGACCCCGGGAAGCAGCGGCCCGTCGGTAATTGCTGTCGAGGCAAAGAAGCAATTGTTGCCCTTGACCAGATCGTCCTGAGTGAGAATGTCGTTGATGTCGTAGCCAAAATCGATCGTTTCCTGGAGTTCGGCGTTGCTACGAGGATGAAGTCGGCTCTGCATTTCGCCCCCCATGCACTTAAGGGCGGCAGCCGCAATAACACCCTCGGGTGTACCGCCAATTCCCATCAAGATGTCGGCACCAGAGTCGGGCCAGGCGGTAGAAATCGCGCCCGCAACATCGCCGTCGCGGATCAGGCGAATTCGGGCGCCAGCCGACCGAACCTCGGCTATCAGTTGCTCGTGGCGCGGTCGTTCGAGAATTACGGCGGTGACGTTTTCGATGGATTCACCCTTGGCTTTGGCCACGGCCGCCAAGTTGTGCGCTACCGATGCATTGATGTCGATAACGCCTTTGCAACTTGGGCCGACAGCAATCTTGTCCATGTAGACGCACGGACCCGGATCGAACATGGTGCCGTGGTCGGATGCGGCGATAACGGCGATGGCGTTGGCCTGACCCAGTGCGGTGAGGGTCGTGCCATCGACGGGGTCGACCGCGATGTCGACCCGAGGTGAGGAGCCGTCGCCGATTCGTTCGCCGTTGAACAACATAGGTGCTTCGTCTTTTTCGCCTTCGCCGATAATGACGGTTCCGTCCATGCGGATGGTGCTGAGCATTTGGCGCATGGCGTCCACTGCCGCACCATCGGCCCCGAGCTTGTCACCTCGTCCCATCCATTGAGATGCTGCGAGTGCGGCCGCTTCGGTGACCCGTACAAGTTCTAGTGCAAGGTTCCGACCGGCAGCATCGACGTCATTGTCGGGAGCTGTTTCATCGTTCACGTTTATGAACCTATCCACCGAAAGGTGTGGTTGCATATCAGATGCTGGTTTACTCTCGGGGTGACTGTTTGGTGCTTTCAATGCCGGAATGCGTATGACGACGATGTAGTGGAGTGCGTTGAGTGCACTGCTCACACGAGTGAACACGAACCTTTGGCGCCCCACGAGGTGGGGACCGACGACGATCCCCAGGTGGCGTGGGAGCTTCACGCCTGGTCCATGGTGGGTCGTTACCAACTTGACAAGAAGCTCTGGGAAGTCGACATCGTGCACGGCTGGATGGGTGCTGCCCTTATTGCGCTTGAGAAGGACGAGTCGAGCATTGACGACATTGTCGAGAAGGTAGAAACCGAATTCCGTCCCACCCTCGACCCCGAACTACCGCTAATGGAGTACGCCCTCGACGACTACCCGGGCGAAGCACGCGACCAAATCACCCGGCGACTCGACCTCGTCGGTGTTCCGTATCAAATCGGCTCTGACCTGGTCATGATCGTTCACGAGCGCGACGAGGAACTGGTCGATGAGGTGTTTGAAAAGATGATTTCGGGCGACTCGGAAATTCCTACGTTCGGCCCCGGTGTCGAAGGTGTCGACCCGCATCTACTGATCGAGAAGTTGTTTAACGCATCGGATCGTCTGCGACGCAATCCTCAAGATGCCAAAGCCAAGGCAATGTTTCTCGAAGTCAACGCTGTCATCTTCGATATGTCGCTGCCGTGGGGTTACGACGCCTTTTTTTGGAAGGGTATTCTCGACCAAGTCGATCATTTGTTTGAAATTTTTGAGACCGACGACGTTGACGACTTCAAGGAAACAACGTCCGAACTCACCAACCAACTGCGCACGGTTTTGTAAGGCAGAGCTGTGCTGCTCGCCGAGCTGCAGATTTTTCATTCGCGGCCTATTGCCCCCACTCGTCGCCTAGCCATGGGTCCGTGTCTGTTGCCAACTGACCCGGCTCCCGGGGTTGGAGCAGTGTTGTTGGGTGTCGTTGTGGCCCGGCACATGCGATCCATAGATCCGAATCTCTGGGACGACTTCACTCGGTTGAGCTTTGAAATTGAGCGAGGCACCAAGGTTGCTCAGCCGCGCCTACGTTTCCGCTGGCAAGATGATCGGATCGGATTAACACGAAGCCAGCACCAGTTGGTTCGAGTGCGCGACGATCTCAATTTCATTCACGACGACGAGAATGGCACGCCCATCCAGCAGGTTTTGGGTGCCCTGTATAGCGCTCGGTTGCTGAAGCTAGAGGAACGTAGAGCAGCGATGGATGTTTGCCGTCGAGGGATGCGTTGGATAGGCGACGAGGCCGATATAGATCGACTTGTCGCTCATCTCTGCGGCAGCGACACCGGGTTTGCCATGCCAGCCGCAGCTAGCACGAACCCGGTGGCATGGGCCTTCGAAATTTTGGGATTTGACACTTTCCAGTCTGATGATGATCGGCGACCTCGGGGGCCGGACGTGCAGCGTCGGTTTCGAGCGATGCTGCTTAAAGTTCACCCCGACCACGGTGGCGATTCTGATGAGGCAGCGAGTCGAATTGCTGAACTCACTGAAGCGCGTCGTATCTTGCTGCTATGACGTCTCCGCCTGATGTGCCGATTGGTGCCATGTTGTTTACCCACGGCGCGGGGTCCGACCGTGACCATCTGACCGCATTGGCGGTGGAGGTAGCGTTGGCGCCGTTGTTGGTAGAGCGGGTTAATTTTCCGTACCGGAAGGTAAGGCTTAAGGGTCCGCCGGATCGGGCGCCGAAGTTGATTGCCAGTGTGATTGAGGAGTCTGAAGCTCTTGCCAAGAAGGCCGAATGCGAACTGGGCGATTTGGTGCTTGCCGGTAGGTCCATGGGTGGTCGTATGTGTTCGATGGCGGTAGCGCAAGGTTTGCCGGCCCGAGCCCTCGTGATGATTGGCTACCCGTTACATCCGCCCTATAAACCAGAAAAGCTGCGCGTCGAGCATTTGCCGTCCCTGGAAGTGCCTTGTCTGTTTGTCTCAGGTACTCGTGATCGGTTTGGTACGCCCGAAGAACTTCTGCGTCACACTGCCGTTATCCCCGGGGCGGTCACCCATCATTGGATCGAAGGCGGCCGACACGAACTCAAGACACACGAGGACGAAATTGCCGTAACGGTTAAGGAATGGCTCGCCGGCCTATAGGAGGGCATCCGGTGGAGTCGCCAATGGGTTCGGCGCATCCTCTGGGTTTATTTCCTCAAGTTCTTGCCCCGCGGTTTCGGGATAGAACTTCAAGATCAAGAAGGCGACGACGAAAGCGGAAGCGAACAAGATCTGGAACGAGCGGGCGAATCCCAGTGAGTCTGAGGCAAAACCAACGAACAGTAGGCCAATCACGCCCCCGAGTACCCCGGGGATGGCCAGCAGCCCGTTGGATTGCGCTCGCCGACTGGTGCCGAACATTTCGAACGAGTACACCCCTAGGGCAGGAATGGCCGCAGCTCCGATCACGGTGCCAAACGAGGCCACGAGCCACATCGTCAACCCTGAAGTGGAGTATCGGACAACCACCGCGGCTGCGCCCGCCAGAAATGCGGTGGCCCCGATGAGGCGGCGGCCGCGGGTGTCGGCCAGTTTGCCACCGATGAGGACACCGATGCCGATTGGTGTATTGACCACAAGTTTGAACGTGGTGACATCGGTGGCGCTAAACCCACGGTCCTCCCGCAGGTAATCGGTAAGGAAATTGGAAGCCGGGGTCGCCAACATGGTGGCGAAAAATACCGTTGTGCCCAGGAGCAATAGGCGTTTGCGAGCCAGAGGCTGAGGCTTCGATTGGGCGAGGGTGAATCGGCGCGTCTCGGGAAGGGCTCGGGCGGTTAAACGCACCAACAGGAGGCCCACAACCGGCAACAAAAACAGGATGCGCCACGCGGCAACATCGAGGTCGGCGAGGGGCACAAACCAGACGACCATCCCCGAACCCAACCCGGCGCATAGTGCTAAGACCGACACGACATAGGCGCGGCTGCGGGACGGTGCCTCTTCGGCGGCGATCACACCAATGAGCAGTGCCAATGCGGCCGATAGCCCGCGGCCAATCGTCTGCGTTGCACCGTACGCCCAGAAGTTGGGTGCTCCCGCCGTAGCGATGGCCAACAAGCACGCTCCCGCGGCGGCCCACAATAGAATCGGCCGCCGGCCGCGGCGGTCGGCGAGCAACGACAGCCCAATCGAAATGACAATGCCGATGCGAACGGCTGCTAACACGATGCTCTCGGCGTCGTTGCCTTTTTCGAATTCGTCGGCCGCGAAGCTGATGGTTTCGCTCAGCAGCGTGCCGAGGTAGCCCGCTAGCACGGCTAACGAACACAGCAAAGCAATGACCCGTGCGGCACGGGTATCGAGGCGATCTGGTGGTGACCACCACGGCAACTTATGGCGAGGTGGTTTACGCAGCGCTCTGCGCATGGGCCAAGCCAAAAGTACCTTCCAGAACGGCAGGCTCAATCGATAGTTAAATGACTCGGTAACCGAGAATCGGTCGCCAGCGGGAGTAACGGCAAGGGTTCGTTCGTAGCGGTCGAACGGCCCCTCCAGCAAGGTATAGGTACATGAATCGACACGCGTTTCGGCCACTATGTCGTCGCGAGGTTCCTGCAGTTTTTCCAATGTGTCGGCGTCGACTAGCGAGGTGGTGCTGTGGTTGGCCACGGGCGGAGCATACTTAGCGAATGGATCGCATCATTGTGCGCCCAAGTGGCCCGTTATCTGGCGAGGTTCACATTGGGGGTGCCAAGAACTCAGTTCTGAAACTCATGGCAGCTACGACACTCGCTCAAGGGCAGTACGTATTGCACAACGTGCCGCGCATTCTTGATGTTGGTTGGATGGCCGAATTGCTCGAATCGATGGGCATGACTGTGGTGTGGCTCGGCGAGCATTCTCTGCAAATTACCCATGGCCCAGACTTGCGGCCAGAGGCGCCTTACGATTTGGTCGAGAAAATGCGAGCTTCAATTGTTGTACTTGGGCCGTTGTTGGCTCACTTTGGTGAGGCAACCGTGGCCTTGCCAGGCGGTGATGACTTCGGTTCGCGTCCCATCGATATGCATTTGGCTGGATTAGAACAGTTAGGCGCTTCCTTCGAGATGGTTCACGGAAATGTGGTCGGTCGATGTGACCGTCTAAAGGGCACCGAGGTGACCCTGGACTTTCCGAGTGTCGGAGCCACCGAGAACATCATGATGGCTGCCGTTCGAGCCGAGGGCCAGACCATCATCGAGAACGCAGCCCGCGAACCCGAAATCGTCGACCTGGCCGCGATGTTGAACTGCATGGGTGCCGACGTGCTCGGAGCCGGAACCAGCCATATTGTGATCGAGGGTGTCGACGAACTGTTCGCCGTCGAGCACACGGTGGTCCCCGATCGGGTAGTCGCCTCTACCTACCTCGCTGCTGTGGGCATCGCGGGCGGCGAAGTAACGCTCAAGGGCGTACGGGCCGACCATATGGAGGTGCTGTGTCGCAAGCTCGGCACCATGGGGTTGCGGATTTCACCTGTCACCGATGGTTTGTGGGTGATGGCCCGTGAACGCCTGACGTCGGTCGACATTTCGACGCTTCCATATCCCGGGTTAGCCACTGACTATCTGCCTATGTGCGTGGCGATGTTGTCGGTGGCCGACGGGGTCGGGATAGTTACCGAGAACCTCTTTAGTGGACGCTTTCGCTATATGGACGAACTCAGCCGGATGGGAGCAGACATTCGGATCGAAGGGCACCACGCGGTCATTCGCGGTCGAAAAACCTTGTCGGCGGCACCCGTGAAGTCACACGACATTCGTGCCGGAGCGGCCATCTTGGTCGCAGCATTGCGGGGCGATGGCGAAACGGTCATTGCCGATCCTCATCACATCGACCGGGGTTACGACAACATTGTCCGACGCCTTCAGGCAATTGGGGCCGATATTGAACGTCGCGACGACTAGTTAGGCGTTGTTGGGTTGTTCGGCGGCTTCTTTCTGGGCCTGGATTTGGTTGGCGCGCCGATTGGCGAGAAACAACAATCCGCCGAAAACGACAAGTGGCGCAGCCACCATGGCTAATTCGTCCCAGCCGCCTTCGTGGGCTAGTACCCAACCGTCGGACGGGACATTTAGAGAAGCGATCAATCTGGCCACGCTGGTCAGGGTACCGTCTTGGGCGTGAGCCAAGCTGACCAGTCACCAACCTGTTACCGACACAACGACCGGACCGCAGGGGTGGTGTGTCAGCGTTGCGATCGACACATCTGCGCGTGGTGCATGAACCAAGCCTCGGTTGGCTTTCATTGCCCGGAATGTCTCAAGTCTGGACGCCAGAAAGTGGTGCAGGGACAAGCCGCTTTTGCTGGCGCGAACAGCCAGTTGTATGTCACTAAGGCCATCATCGGTCTAAACGTATTGGTGTTTGTGCTGACGTTGAACACCAACGGCGGACTCGGCTTGAAGTTCTCTGCTTTGCAGGACTGGTCGACGTTCGGACCGCTTATTGACCTCGACGGTTCATGGTGGCGACTGATCACGGGCGGCTTCCTTCACAGTGGGCCGATTCACATCGGCATGAATATGTACATTTTGTGGATGCTGGGCAAAAGCGTCGAGCGATCGCTTGGCCCGGTGCGTTACGCGTCGTTGTATATGACGGCGCTTCTTGCCGGGTCGATGGGCGCTCTCGTTGCCGCACCGGACGCGGCGACCGTTGGCGCATCGGGGGCGGTATTCGGCCTGGTGGGTGCCCTGGCGATAGCGCAGCGTGCCCACGGCCGCAGCATGTGGGCTGGCGGTATTGGTTCACTGCTGCTCATCAACTTGGTGATCAGTCTGACGGTGCCGAACATCAGTATCGGCGGCCACGTCGGAGGCTTCCTGGGCGGTTTGGCCGCTGGATGGATGATGTATGAAGCACCCCGAACCACCGGGAAAAAGTGGACCGATTTTGCCGGCACAGCCGGATTGGCCGTGGTGTTTTTAATTGGTGGGCTGTGGGCGGCTACAACCTGGGTTGATCCCATCTTCTAGCCGGGCAAACCGGATTTCGAAACCCGACCTAAAATCCGGCAATTCGCTCGGTAATGACACAGGTAACCTATTTGGATGACGCAGAACCCTGGTGAACCAGAACCGGTTGCCTATTTGGACAACGCGGCCACAACGCCGGTTCGCCAAGTGGCGATTGATGCCATGGTTCCCATGATGTCAAAATGTTTCGCCAACCCGTCCGGAGCGCACCGCATGGCTCGCGAGGCTCGTCGGGCGCTCGATGATGCTCGCGATGTTCTGGCCCCAGGTTTGGGTTGTGAACCGGGCGACATCGTGTTTACGGCGGGGGGAACCGAAGCCGACAACTTGGCGATCATTGGCGCCTATCAACGCCATGGAGGCACCGTTGTGTGCCCTGCGGCTGAGCATCACGCAGTTCTGCATGCTGTTGAGCATTGCGGTGGAACAATCGTGGCCACCGACAACCACGGACGCGTCGACTTGGCTGCTTTGGCCGAAATCCTTACACCAGAGGTAACGCTTGTTTCGGTGATGTTGGTGAACAACGAGTCCGGCGTGGTGCAGTCTCTTGATCCCGTAGCCGATCTCATAGCCGAGCATGCTCCGAACGCGTTGTTGCACACCGACGCAGTGCAGGCCTTCCCGTGGATCGATGTAGCCACTGCAGCGGCTCGGGCGGACATGATCTCGATCAGTGCGCACAAGTTTGGTGGCCCCAAGGGCGTCGGGGCATTAGTGATTCGCGAAGGTGTGGACATTGCCCCGCAGCTGATCGGTGGCGGGCAAGAACGCGATCGGCGCAGTGGTACACAGAATGTGCCTGGCATCGTGGCCATGGCGGCGGCCGCTCAAGAAATGCTCGCAACTCGTGACGAAACCGTGGCCCGAATTGCCGCGCAGCGCGATCGCCTCGTCGACGGGCTTGTGGATGCCGTCGATGGCATGATCGAAACCGCTGTCGTCAACGGCGACCGTAGCCAGAAAGTGGCCGGGTCCTGTCACATATGTGTCCAAGGCGTCGAGAGTGAAGCACTATTAGTACTTCTTGAACGCGAGAATATTTTTGGGTCAGCCGCATCGAGTTGTTCGAGCGGAGCGCAAGATCCATCACATGTCCTGGCGGCGATGGGAATGGAACGATCCATGGCGGCGGGGTCGTTGCGACTCTCGTTAGGTTTCGCCACCACCGATGCCGAAATCGATCACGCACTAGCGGTTATTCCGGGCGTTTTTGATCGCCTTAAGATGTTCGGCTGATGGCCCGGGTTCTGTGTGCCATGTCCGGTGGCGTCGATTCTTCCGTTGCCGCGGCTCTACTTCGCGACGAGGGCCACGAAGTCACCGGTGTGACCATGAAGCTTTGGGGCGGCGATAGCGATACCGGCTGCTGCTCGGTATCGGACGTCGACGATGCGCGCCGGGTAGCCGATCAGTTAGGTATCGAACATCACGTCTTCAATTTTGGCGAAGACTTCGAGAAGTGGGTCGTGGGCCCCTACATCGCCGATCATCAAGCCGGTCGCACACCAAACCCATGTATCGAATGCAATCGGCACATCAAGTTTGATCGTCTGCTCGAACGGGCCGAAGTGCTCGAGTTCGACTATGTGGCTACCGGCCATCACGCCAAGGTCGTCCGAGCCGACGACGGCACCCTCTTGTTGGGTCGCGGGTATGACTACGCCAAAGATCAGTCATACGTACTGCATATGCTCGATCAAAATCAGCTGGCCAAACTGTTGCTACCGATTGGGTCGATGACCAAAGATCGAGTCCGCGAACTAGCGGCCGGGTACGGCATGCGTACGGCCAGTAAGCCCGATAGCCAAGATGTTTGCTTTATTACATCGGTGCAAGGACGGGGCAAATTTCTTGAAGAACGCATCAACCTCACGCCTGGGCGCATTGTCGATACCGACGGTGCCCAAGTTGGCCAGGTTGAGGGCGTGCAGTTGGTGACCATTGGTCAACGCAAAGGGCTCGATGTGGGCGGCCACGCCACACCGCGCTATGTCGTCGACATTGACGTTCCCACTTCAACTATCACCCTCGGGACCAAGAACGACCTGCTCACAGACGTTACGGCCTTAACCAACGCCGAATGGTCAGCCGGTGCGGTGAGCGGCAAGGTTCTTGTCCAGACCAACGCGCACGGCGATACGGCCACTGCGGTGTTGGGGGCTGACTCGATTACTTGGGACAAACCCCATCGCAAAATTGCGGCCGGTCAGAGCTTGGTATTTTACCGTCAAGACCCCGCCCATGGCGAACTCGTTGTAGGCGGCGCCATGGCCGCGAAGCTCTAACCGATCACGATCTTTCGCCGGTCAGCTTCGGCGAGCACCTCGCCTGGTTGGCTTGGTGAAACCAAAATAGCATTGGGTTCAGACGAAATGCCTTTGGTGTTTCGGCCGTCGCGCTGCACCACGGTCATGGGTTGCTCGAAGCGCACCTCTAAGGACAAACCGAGTGCTCCCTGCGAGACGTCGAGTGCTTCGGACTCGGCGAGGGCCGGACCAATGCGGCGAATGTCGGATCGACGAAATAGTTGTGGATCGATGAGCGAGGCAACATCGTGGACGACCATGCCGGAAGGCACGAACACCAGCCACCGACGGCTAAGGGAGTAGAGCGACCGCGCTGCCACAGTGGCCAGCGGCCAGCCAATCACCAAGGCGGCAATACCGCCGACGGGCTGTGCTGCACCCAATAACAAAGGTCCAGCGATAACGCCGGCAACAGTCACCGCCCACGCCAGGGGGATGGGCCCCACCAACAACACCGATGGAGGCCGAAGCAGGAGGCGCCGTTCGTCGCCGTACGACGTGCCGTTGACGAATTCGCTGCCAAAGGGCGCCGAGTGAATCAACACGGAAACCACGCCAGTGACCGCCAGAGCCAATGCTGTGACCGTGCTGTCGGCGGGACCAAAACCTGCCCAAGCGCAAGCGACTATGCCAGCCGGTGCGGTCACCCGAAGAAACGTGAGCGTGACGGTGTGGGGCACAAACAGGGCAACCAGGCCGAGTGTCCAGGTCGCCCACAAGCTAACAGCGGCGACACCGGTGAAGCCGCTGGAGGTCCCATCGATGCCATCGCGTAGTGCAGTACCAGCAAGGTAAGGGAGCGGGAACCACAGACAGCGGGCCGACCAGAAGACAAAACGGTTAGTCACGAAGTGCAGGCTAGCGACCTGCGTCTAAGCTCCCCTTTGTGACTGACGCTTATGCACGGATCGATAAACTTTCGCGACAGATCCACCACCACAACGAGCGCTACCACCGCGACGATGCGCCCGAAATTCCTGATGCCGATTTCGACGCACTCTTGGTGGAGTTGCGAGCGCTTGAGGCAGAGCACCCCGACTTGATCAGATCCGATTCGCCCACCCAGGGGGTTGGTAATTCAGGGCTAGCGATGTTCGAACCCGTCGAACACCGCGTGAGGATGATGTCGCTCGATAATGCCTTTACGCTCGAAGACGTACATGAGTGGGGAAGCCGTGTCGACCGACGTCTCGACGGAGAAGCATCTGTGCAGGCCTACGCCTGCGAATTGAAGTTCGACGGGCTAGCAATGTCGTTGCGCTACGAGAACGGAATTTTGATCCAGGCAGCCACGCGCGGCGACGGGCGCGTGGGCGAGGATGTTACGCACAACATTTTGACCATCGACGAAATCCCCAAGGTCATTGAGGGTGCTCCCGAGGTCCTAGAAGTACGGGGCGAGGTCTATCTTCGTAAGTCCGAATTCGATGCGGTTAACGCGCTTCGTGCGGCCGACGGGGATCCCGCCTACATCAATCCGCGCAATGTTGCCGCGGGTTCTATTCGCCAGAAGGATGCTTCGAAGAACGCCAAACGTAATCTTTCGTTCTGGGCGTACCAGTTAGGCGAGGTTGTCGGCGGCCCGGAATTGACCTCGCACTTTGCGACGCTGGAGTACGTTAAATCGTTGGGGTTTCCGCTTAACGAGCACGCCAAGCGGCTCGACTCGCTCGACAAAGTAGTCAATTTTGTCAAGACCTACGAAGCCAAGCGGCACGATTTTGACTACGAATACGATGGCATCGTGATCAAGGTTGACGGCCTGGGCCTGCAACGCGAACTCGGTGTTACCAGTAAGGCGCCCCGTTGGGCTGTGGCCTACAAATTGCCTCCTGAGGAACGTACGACGTTGCTCCACAAGATCACGGTCTCGATCGGCGCCGGTGGGTCGGCCACACCATTCGCCGAACTTGAACCCGTGTTCGTTGGTGGAGCGACTGTCACCAACGCCACACTGCACAACGCCGACCAGGTGAAGAAGAAAGATGTCCGACCCGGCGACACCGTCATCGTACGTCGAGCGGGCGAAGTCATCCCCGAGGTAATTGGCCCAGTCCTATCCGAACGTCCCGAAGGTCTGCCCGAGTGGGAGTTTCCCGATTGGTGCCCGGTTTGTAATCATCGCCTGGTCCGACCCGAGGGCGAAGCCCGTACCCGCTGCGTGAACTACGTGTGCGAGGCGCAGGTACGGGGGCGGTTAGAACACTTCGTCCAACGCACGGCAATGGACATCGACCATTTGGGCGAGAAGACCATCAAGGATCTTTATGACGCGGAAATGATTACCGATCCGGGCGATCTCTACACCTTGGACTACGAACGGATTCTTTCTTGGGATCGCTACGGCGATACAACCGTTGCCAACATGCAAGCTGCTCTGATGGCATCGAAGGATCGGTCGTTAGGTCGGTTGCTATTTGGTTTGCGCATCCGGCACATTGGTGCAACTATCGGCGAACTTCTGGCCAAGTCTTTCGGGTCCCTTGACGCAGTAATTGCCGCTGACGAGGCGTCGCTTGCGGCTGTCGATGGCATCGGACCCATTGTGGCCACCGCCGTGCACACGTATTTTCGTGTGGATCGCCACCTTGAAATTGTTGAAAAGTTGCGAATTGCCGGCGTCAATTTTGATGGACCCGAACTCGACGACACGCCCCAAACCCTCGAGAACATGTCCGTCGTGGTTACCGGTTCGCTTTCCCGATTCACTCGCGACGAAGTGCAAGGCCTTATCAAGGCGCACGGCGGCAAATCGCCAGGAACAGTGTCGAAGAAAACAACGGCACTGCTGGCCGGAGCAGGCGGCGGGTCCAAACGGACCAAAGCCGAAGACCTGGGGGTTCCGGTCATATCCGAAGATGAGTTCGCCGCGTTGCTTGAAAGTGGCGAATTGACCAAGAGCGCCCGCGACGAAAATGCGAACTAACGAACGTTAGCTAGCAGTGAAACACCAATGGAAAGTCTTCGCCAGCGTTGGTCCATCTGCGCTTCGCCAATAGCGCGCCTCGACACAGTTCTGCTCGGGCAACAATGTGGCCAATACCTTGCCCGCACCCGGGGCAAACCCCACAATGTTGCGACTGCTATCGAAGGTGACCTGATTTGCGGGGATTTCGATGTCGTTGATACGAATAATCAAACCCTCGAATCCAGCGGCAAGGTCGAGCGTAATTTTCTCCTGCTGGAAAACTTCGTCACTGCGCTCGGGAAAAATGGCTTCGATCGCAGGATTCTGAGAAACGGTGATGTCGTCGTCGCTGGCGTGGTCACTTACAAAGAACGCAACAAAGAACACCAACACGGCGGCAACAGCGCAAAACACCACGGCGATACGAAGTTGACGGTTGGCCACCCGACCAGTCTGCCCGAAGTTGGGTGGGATGCATCCACCGAGGGGTGTTCGAGAACTACTCTCGCACCGTGACTGCAGGACGCATGGGAGACCACATCGGGCGAGTGCTCGACAACCGTTATCGGTTGGTGTCCTCGATCGGGGCCGGTGCTTCCGGTCAGGTGTTCTTGGCTGATGACATTCGGTTACGGCGACGGGTGGCCGTCAAATTGCTCCACGAGGCCCTGGCCACTGATTCAATGTTCTTACGTCGATTTGAATCCGAAGCGCGCCTCGTTGGAGGGCTCAACCACCCGCACATCATGGCGGTGCATGACTGGGGCCAAGACCAGGTGCCGTATCTGGTCACTGAATACTTGTCGGGTGGGAGCTTGCGCAGCATGCTCGACAACGGCGAACGGCTTAGTCCTTCCCAAGCGCTCGTCATTGGACTCGAAGCCGCTCGAGCCCTCGATCATGCCCACCGGCGCGGACTGGTGCACCGCGATATCAAGCCCGACAACTTGTTGTTTGACGAAGACGGGCGCGTACGGATCGCCGACTTCGGTCTAGCTCGTGCGCTGGCCGAGGCATCGGTGACGGAACCCGACGGTGCCTTTGTGGGCACGGCCCGCTATGCCTCGCCCGAACAGGCCATCGGCGAGACGCTCACTACGGCGTCGGATATCTATTCGTTAGCGTTGGTTCTCGGCGAAGCGATCGAAGGAAATTTGCCTTTCGATGCCGATACGTCACTCGGTACGTTGATGGCCCGGACCGCAACCGACTACGAGCCTGGGAGTGCCGTTGGCCCGCTGATCAACGCGCTTCGAGCCGCCGGACAAATTGACCCAGGCGACCGACCCGACGCCGACGGATTTGCCCTCGCTTTGATGGCCACCGCTGATGCGCTGCCTCGCCCCGAACCATTGCCCCTAGTAGGAGCGGACAATCTCGATGGGCATTACGGCCAAAGTGGTGATCTCACCGAGTTGGGAGCAGGCGCGGTATCGGCGAATGAACCCACGCCTACCAAAGACGAGGTCACATTTTTAACGGATGAGTCCCAGCTCACGCGAAAGGAACAGAAGGTTCTCGCTCGTCGCGCCGAGATTGCCGAACGTAATGAGCGCTTTTCAGCCATCGAACGCGGCGATATCAAGCGACGACGGTGGCCATGGGCAGTGGTCGTTCTGCTCCTTATTGGTGGGGCGGTAGCAGGCGGCATATTGTTAAACGACGCGTCGCAGGTGACCACCAACGCCATGCCTAATGTGGTGAATCAGCCCGCCAATGCGCTAGACGGCCAGGTCGAAGCTTTCGGATGGACAGTCCGCATCGAGGAATCACGCCAACCCGAGACCACAGCTGGCACGATCTTGTCACAGGACCCATCACCAGGAACGCAACTTGAAAATGGCGCTGAGGTAACCATTAAAGTCAGCCTTGGTGAGCCTCTAGCTACGGTCCCGACCGACTTGGTTGGACGGCAACTCCAAGAGGTTGAGTTGTTACTACAAGCATCAGATCTGACCCTAGGTGACATCGCCCGGCAATTTGATGAGAACGCTCCTGTCGATCAAGTTCTCTTGGTAGAAGATACGTTGCCGCAGCTCAACAACGGGACGGCGATAAGTGTCGTTGTTTCCGATGGTCCTGCACCACGAAATGTTCCTGATGGGTTGGTGGGTGCCGACTTTGAGACAGCGAAGGCACTCCTCGAAGCGCAACGTCTTGTTGCCACCCAAGACGAGACATTCGACCCCAACATTCCCGAAGGTATTGTGCTTTCGGCGTCGCACCAGCCGGGTACTGAGTTGGCCGTGGGTGACACGGTCGAGTTGCTCGTGTCACTTGGCCGTGAACCAATTGTCGTTCCGGACGTAGAAAAGCTCGATCTTGCCGATGCTCAGGAACTACTCGAAGATGCCGGTTTCGTCGTAATTGAAGTCGAAGGTCCGCCGGGTAATCCCGTGCTGACAACCGATCCTCCCGCGGGGGCCGAACGTTTCCGGGGCGACGAAGTCACCATCTTTATGGAAGGTATTGCCGAAGCTGGCGAAGGTGTTTAAGACGGTCAGAAGCCGTCGGTGATTGCGTAAACGCGATCGCGCACTTCAGTGGCTAGCCCCTTGGCCGCAGGACTGGGGCTGGTTGCTTGCAGGGCTATGAGCTTGGTGAGGTCGCCATCGACCTTTATTTGGCCGAGGAGGAACGCAGTCATTGCCGCGCTGGCATCGCGACCGAGCAATAGGGACTTCGCTAACTCGTGACGCAGGATAATGGTGGCATCAGCTGGATCAAGATGTCCCAAAATCGGAATGGTTGAACCTTCGGAGGTATCGATGCAGGCCCGTATGGTTTTGTCTACGAACGGCACCCGGGTAATGACGAGATTGAGCCGAACCAAGGCGGAGGTGGGCTCAACGCGATCTGCGTATTCGTCCCGTATAGCCAAAGCGGCGTCAATCCAGTCTGGGTGGAGAAATTCATAACGAGACATATCGCTCAGTCTGTCAGAGAAAACGGTAGGGCGATGATTTCTGCTAGCTATCCTTGCCGGCATGTCATCACCGATTTCTCGCGAGGACGTGGCCCACATTGCATCGTTGGCTCGCCTCTCTGTAACTGAAGAAGAACTCGATCTGTTCACCGGACAGCTCGCCGACATTCTTGACCACGCGGCCGACGTCGAATCACTCGATGCCCACGATGTAGCTCCCACCCACCACCCGTATCCCATGACCAATGTGTTGCGGGCCGACGTTGTACGTCCCAGTCTCGATCGAGAAGAAGTTCTCTCCCAGGCACCGTCCACCGAGTCGGGCCAGTTCCGAGTACCACCCGTACTCGGGGAGGCGTAATGACCGAAACAGCACTTTCTTTAGCCGCGGCGGTTCGTAACGGCGACCGCACGGCCCGTTCGGTGGTTGAAGAACACCTCACGGCCATCGAAGCACGCGAGGGCGATATCAACGCCTTCAATTTGGTGATGACCGATAGCGCTTTGGCCCAGGCCGATGCTGTCGATGCCCAGGTGGCTGCCGGTGAAGACCCGGGCCCCTTGGCAGGTGTCCCGCTTGCTCTCAAAGACAACATGTGCACTCGGGGCGTGGCGACCACAGCCTCATCGAAGATTCTCGAAGGCTGGGAACCGCCGTATAACGCCACTGTGGTGGACCGCTTGGCTACTGCAGGCGCCATAACGATGGGAAAAACCAACCTCGACGAGTTTGCCATGGGCAGCTCCACCGAGAACTCCGCGTTTGGGGTCACCCACAATCCTCTGAATCTTGATGTCGTACCGGGCGGTTCCAGCGGCGGGTCGGCAGCTGCTGTTGCCGCCGGTTTTGCGTCATTGGGTATTGGTTCCGATACCGGTGGTTCTATTCGTCAGCCCGCATCGTTTTGTGGTGTCGTTGGTGTCAAACCTACTTACGGCACGGTGTCGCGTTACGGCCTACTGGCGTTCGCCAGTTCGCTCGACCAGGTCGGCCCTTTGGCTAACAACGTGGCCGATGCTGCCGCGTTATACGAGGCCATTGCCGGCCACGATCACATGGACTCCACGTCCATCCCGCTACCGGCCCTGCCGGTGAGCAGTGAGCTTGACCATGGCGTAGAAGGCATGCGCATCGGTGTGATCTCCGAACTCGATGGCAGTGGCATCGAAGGTATCTCCGCTGATGTTCAGGCCCGCACCCGAGCGGCCGTCGACGCGTTGGCCGCAGCGGGTGCAATTGTTGACCAAGTCTCGGTTCCTTCTGTTGTGTACGGCCTGTCGGCCTATTACCTCATTGCTCCGGCCGAAGCATCGAGCAACCTGAGTCGGTACGACGGGGTTCGCTACGGCCTACGTGAGGACGGCGCCAACAACGAAGCCATGAATATTGCCTCCCGTACAGCGGGCTTTGGCGATGAAGTTAAGCGACGCATTATGTTGGGCACTTACGCGTTGTCGGCGGGTTACTATGACGCTTACTACGGCAAAGCCCAAAAGGTACGGACGCTGATTATTGACGATTTCGCGGCCGCCTACGAGAACTTCGATGTGCTGGTCACCCCTACGGCGCCGACCACGGCTTTCGAAATTGGCGCCAAAACTGAAGATCCCATGACCATGTACGTCAACGACATCTGCACGATCCCCTCCAACCTGGCCGGTCATCCCGCCATGTCGGTGCCCTACGGAGTAGGTGACGATGGCTTGCCCATTGGTGTGCAGGTTTTGGCCCCCTTGCTCGGCGAGGTAGCCATGTTCCGGGCAGGCGCGGCGCTGGAAAGGAGTTTGGTATGACGGTTGTTTACTTCACTCGTGATGATCACGAACCGATCATCGATCCGGCTATACCCGAAGGCTGGGAGCTCGTTGTTGGCTGCGAAGTTCACTGCGAACTATCTACCGAAACCAAACTGTTCTGTGGCTGTCAAAACAAGTTTGGCGAAGAACCTAACCACAACATCTGCCCCGTCTGTCTTGGGCTTCCGGGCTCGATGCCATCGGTCAACGCGGCCGCTGTGGAATATGCCATGCGTCTCGGTTTGGCGCTCAACGCCGAGGTGCAAGGGTCGGTGTTTTCCCGCAAAAACTATTTCTACCCCGATATGCCCAAGGACTATCAGACCACGCAGTTCGATCTCCCCACCAACGTCGGTGGCCACCTGGATCTACCCAACGGTGTTCGGGTACATCTCGAACGGGCTCATATAGAAGAAGACACCGGCAAGTCCACCCACATTGGTGGGTCGGGTCGAATCCACGATGCCACCCATTCGCTGGTGGACTACAACCGTGCCGGTGTGCCGTTGGTAGAAATCGTCAGTCGCCCGGACATTCACCGCATCGAAGATGCCAAGGCGTATGCGTCCGAACTCCGGGCCATCTTGTTGGCCATCGATGTATGCGATGCCAAAATGGAAGAAGGCTCCATGCGGGTCGACGCCAACGTGTCGGTTCGTCCGTTGGGTTCCAACGAACTTCGCACTCGCTGCGAGGTCAAGAACATCAACTCGATCCGGTCACTTGGTCGGGCCATCGAGTACGAAGCCAATCGTCACATCGACCTCTATAACAGCGGTGAGTCACCCAACCAGGAAACTCGTCACTGGGACGAAGCAGGCGGTCGGTCAATTTCGGGTCGCTCCAAAGAAGACAGCGACGATTACCGATACTTTGCCGAACCAGATTTGGTGCCACTGGTCCCAACTGACGAAGAGATTCAGCACATCCGCGACACTATGCCGATGTTGCCTGCTGCTCGTCGTACGCGACTGCTCGATGCGTCGAGTGCCGACCCTGAAGCCGTCGACCTTGTTGTCGGGCGTGGTCAGGACGATTTGGCGTTTGAGGTCATTGCCGGGGGTGGCAACGGCAACAGTGTCGTGAAACACCTCACGAACAATTTGGCCGACGGTATTGGTCAAATGTCTATCGAGTCATTTGTGGCTCTCCTACAAATGGAAACCGCGGGCGACTTGTCATCGACTCAAACCAAGACCGTGCTGGCAGATCTCGTGGCAACGGGTGGAAATCCCACCGAAATTGCCGCGAGTCATGGTTTTGAAGCCATGGACAACAGCGAACTCGAAGGCATTCTCGATCAACTCATTGCCGAGAACCCCGACGAATGGGCCCGCTTCGCCGGAGGCGACCGCAAGGTACAAGGCTTCTTCGTCGGAAAGATCATGAAGGCCACCCGAGGCCAAGCCGACGGCAAGGTCGTCAACCAGCTCATGCAATCCAAGATGGGCTAGCTCAGGCCCAACCGTAGATACTGTTCCGTTGGGGCCGATACTTCGTCGAGGGCTGACCGCAGCATGTCGATTAGTGCTTGCTCGCTAGCCTCGCCGGCGCGGTTCTCTTGTTCGTTGGGGTCGTTGCTGAGATCGAAGAGGAAGTTGCTATTCACCACGGCGTCGGTTCCTGCCCAGAAGGGCAACATGTCACCATCTTGGAACGGCTGACGGATGACGGGGATGTCCGAGCCGGGCATACGGTCGAGTTTCGCTCGATCATCGGGCATTGGTAGGCCAACGAAACCCGGAATGTGAAGGGGCATTGTTGACCATCGGTTAGACCACATAGCCAGCGGGAAGTTGTTGTCGACCGCACCCCGTGCATATTTGCGGGTGCCATCGGTGACCTGTACCCATTTGCCGTAATAGCCGCCCAGCGCCCATTCCCCGATGTGCGTAGCTTCGCCGGTTAGTAATGGAACCATTGATCGACCATGCGTTACATGGTCGACTTCGGCGTCGTAGACGTCGGCCAACGTGGCAAAAATATCGACGTTAGTGGTGAGTGCATCGCAGGTACCGCCGCCGTCGACTCCAGGCCAGCTAATGAGCATCGGCGTGTGCCCCAGCGGCTCGTACTGCGGAACGCCGGGCTTTCCCCAAATATCCTTGCCGTCTCGTTCCTCACCCAGGTAGTGGCCGTGGTCGGTGCACAACATTAGGGCAGTGTCTTGCCAAAGATCTTGTTCGTCGAAGGCATCGAGAATACGGCCGAACCAGTCGTCGATCATGGAGAGTTTTGCTCCGTAGTTGGCACGGATGTGGCGTCCCTCACGCTCGGTGATGTCGCCGTTGGCGATACCGCCGTTGGCGTACGGTGGCCAAATAATCCAGTCGTCCTCCCAGATTTCGTCCTGGTATTTGCTGGCCCACGGCTCGGGAGTGTCGAAGGGCTCGTGCGGATCGAATTCATCCACGAACAAGAACCAGCGGTCGTGGTGAGGCGTGGCGTTACGCAGGAAGTTTGCTGCTGCGGTCATGGTTTGTGGGCCGGGGTAGTCGGCCTCTTCGCGAAAGTGGGTTCGTGCCCGGTCATAACCGGGCTGTTGCATATCTAGACCATAGGTTTTCTTGAACCACCAATCGCCGGAACGAGCCGGCATGGCGGGTGTGCCCATCCATGATGGGTCGGCGTATGTTCGCCATGGGTCACCTTCGTGACCACGGACATAGTCCCAGCCGGTGAAATCGGTGTGGTAGTTCTCGCCACCGGTTTCGAAAAGATGCGGGTGGTCGGTAACCAACATCGTGGTGACGTGGTTGCCGCTCAGAACACGGGTGATGGGTTGCTCCCACAGTTCGATGGAACCCCAAGGCTTCCAAAGGAAGTCGAGGGCCCCACACAAAATATCGTGCCGGGCGGGCATGCAGGGAAGCGAGCCGGTGACGTGATTTGTGAACCGGGTTGCATGTTGGGCGGCGAAACGGTCGAGATTCGGGGTCTCGAACTCGGTACTTCCGTACGCACCCAACAGGTGACGGTTGAGCGAGTCGAGTAGGACAACGACAACGTTCTTGGGTTTGGCAGGCATAGTCCCTGTTTAGTTCAGTTCGGCCCGAGTTGGCGGATTGGCGCCGCGTCGACTGCAAGTGATTGCGGCTGCCCGGGCACCGAGATCGATAGCCGAAATCCAGGTGTCGCGGTCGCAGGCATCGAGCGCTGGGCGCGAGGTTACGCCTGCCTCGATCATGGTGGCGAGCACACCAGCGGTAAACGTGTCGCCCGCTCCGACGGTGTCGACGACCTGGACGGGCTCGGCCGATGCCGAGGCCTCGAATCGTTCGGTAAATACCGTGCTGCCTGCCTCGGCTTGGGTCAAAATGATGGCCGCAGGATGGCGATTGAGCCAGCTTTTAGCAATGGCCTCTGGATCCATGCCGCCGGCTAACCACGCCAGGTCGGCCCGACTGACCTTCACAATGTCGACATAGTCGAGGCAACGATCCATCAAAGAAGCGGCTGCCATTTGATCGCCAACAACCGCTGGACGGAAGTTGGGGTCCAAGGAAACAAGTACGCCAGCCTGGTGGGCCGACATGAGCAACTCGACCCAAGCATCGGCGCAAGTTTCTAGCACCATAGATACCGATCCCGAGAGATGGAGAACGGTGGTTTCGTTTGGCAGCGGCGGGGGAGCGAGCGCCGCGGCAGTGTCGACGGTGTGGATTGTGAATCCCGGCTCGCGTAACGCTTCACCGGGTTCGACAATGGCCAAAGCCGTGGGAGCATCGGAGCGGTGAAGCGAGGTTGTAACGACGTTGGATTGCTCCAGGTGCAGTGCAAGTTGATCACCAAAGCGATCGCGGCCAACCGAGCCGAGGAACGCAGTGGAGGTCTCCAGGCGGGCGGCGGCGATAGCCGTGTTGACCGGTGAGCCAGCCGCCATAGCGGTCCATGCACCCGCGTGATCGCCAGGAAAGAAGTCGATGAGTGCTTCACCGCCGCAGACCAACATCAGTCGAGAATTATGAGCGGAGTAAGTCGGGACATGACCCAGTCCGGTGGCTTGACCGGGCGGCCGGTCATTGATGCCATTGCCGCGGTGATATGGCCGACGGCCAACACGGTGTCGTCGTGGGACATGACCTGCGTCCAAGTGCTGGTGGCTCGTCGCACCTCGCTGAGGTGGGTTTTGATGGTCACGATTTGGCTGGCCATGGCCGGCCGCTTGAACTCGATATTAAGTTTGACTACTAGAAACGTGAGGTCGTCTTTCACCAGCGTGTGGAGGCCGAGGTCGATGTCCTCTAAGGCTTCGACCCGCGCCTGCTCGAAAAAGGTGGAGTACATCGCATGATTGAGATGCCCGTACGGGTCAAGCTCGGCAAAGCGCACCCGGATTTGCGTCTCGTGTGGAGCGGGAGAAGTCATGCCCCTGACCGTAGCTGAGGCACTACGTGAGTCGACGCTTGAGTTCGACGTAGACCTCGGTGCCAACTATGTTTTGTAGTTCTTCGGCCATGTAATCGACTACCGGTTGGGTACCGACGAAGGCTTCTGTGCCATCGTTGCGGTCGGTGCAGCACCAGGCCATAGTGTCGCCATCGTCGCCCCAGTCTTCTCGTCGCCATGCTCGCACTGTGGCCCGCTCGAGCTTGTTGTCGATGGGCTTCCAGTCAATATGAATCGGAAGTTCCCAGCAAACCGAGGGCTTCCAATCGAGGCGAGATTCGCCGGCTTCGGCTGCCGCGAGGTCAAGTGAGCACCCTGCTCCGCCACTGAACCCGGGACGGTTAAGAAAGATGCACCCGCCCTCGATCACCCGAGTGTTGGTGCGATCCGCGTTAAATACGCCACCGTCTTGGGCCTCGTTGGAGAACTGCATGTGCTTGGGGTCAACCATCGAGGCCATTGCTGCGACAAACATGGCTTCTTCTTCGCCCGTGAATTGGGCTCCGACCGAACAACAACCCAGTTGACTTGCGGCGTCTTTCTCCTTCTCGATGCCGTGGCAACCTTGACCCCAAATACACGTCCAGTTGGATTCCATGAACTCGCGGTCAAACGTCCAGATCGTCTCGCCATCTTGAATCTCGATCGATTTGTCGCTCACGTAGCCACGATACTTGCAGGAGTTAACGGGTAGCGCCGAGGGTGGCCCACTTGCCGCTGCGATAGCGAATCCATAGAGGGATTGCTCGCAGCGCCATGAACAGCGTGAGCGCCGCCCAGATCCAGCCAATGCCGTAGCCATTCCAAGCGAGGCCTAACACGACGGGGATGAAGATTGCGGCAGCGCCAACCATGGAGAAGGCCAAGAACCGCAGATCGCCAGCACCAATTAGCAAACCGTCGAGCGTAAAGGCGATGCCGTTGATGGGTTGCGAGATAGCCATCCACCAGAACAGAAAAGCAGTCAAGCTGACTACAGCTTGGTCGTCAGTAAAGAGCCCCGGCAACCATGACCGGCTAACAACAACGAGAGCAGCGGCTACGAATCCAAACAGAACACCCAGGGTCATCATCCTGGCTGCCGCAGCCCGTGCGCCTTTAGCGTCACCGGCGCCCAAACGATTGGCCACTATTGCCTGGCCCGCTATGGCGATGGCATCGAGGCTTAAGGCCAGCAAGGCCCAGATCTCGAACGTGACCTGATGGGCAGCAAGGTCAACCGTGCCGAGATGGGCCGCGGCTGCGGTTGCCGCCAGTAGTGACCCTTTAAGAGCACTTGTTCGAAAGAACAGATCGCGTCCGGCAATGGCAAGTGACCCTATTGCCTGCCAATCAATAGCTAACGAAACCCCTTCGGCCCGTACGCTGCGGGTAATCCATGCTAGGTACGCACCCGCAGCCAACCACTGGGCAACAACGGTTGATAGAGCAGAGGCACCGATGCCAAAATCGAACACATAAATCAAGATGAGTTCAAGTACCAGGTTGATCAAGGCCGAGATAATTGCCACCAGCAACGGACGCTTGGTGTCTCTTTGTCCGCGCAGGTAGCCGACACCAGCCAAGGTGACCAACATGGCTGGAATCCCGAAGGTGGAGACCCGAAGATAGATAAACCCTGCTTCGAGGGTGGCCCCTTCACCACCAAGGAGTTGAAGGGCTGGTCGCGCTCCGGCGTACATTACTGCCGTGAGAACGAGGCCCAAGCCAAAAGCTAACCAGATGCTCTGTACGGCTTGGTGCGCAGCCTCTTTGACCCGGCCCGCACCAAGGAGTCGCCCCACCGCAGCGGTGGTGCCGTAGGCCAAGAAAATAAAGATGGCATGCGAGATCAGCAGGATCTGCGAAGCAAGGGCCAAACCAGCTAGTTCGTTGGTGCCGATATGGCCGACAACAGCGGTGTCGGCCAAAATATAGAGAGGTTCGGCTACCAGGGCGCCAAGCGCCGGCACGGCAAGCGCCAAGATTTCGCGGTCGTAGGGCGACCGCTTTAGTGCAGTAGTAAACACCTAGGAGATAGCGGCGGAAGTTGCGGCAGGAACGAGTCCGGCAATGGCATTGGTTACTTCGTCGGGATTTTCCCACAGCACCATGTGGCCAGCGTCCTTGATGGTGACCAGGGTGGCCCCAGGAATCATCTCGGCGAGCTTGACGTTATTGCCATAGCTCGTCACGAAGTCGGTCGTGCCACACACCACTGTTGTGGGTACGTCGATACCAACAATGCGGTCCTCGACGTTGTACGTGGTGAGGCCAAGGACGGCTCCGATGCGGGATTCGTCGGGGCAATTCGCGGCGGTGTCGAGTGCGAAGTCAATGAGTTGCGTGTTGGGCTTAGTGCCCAGGACGAACCGGGCAAAACGCCTCCGGATGCGCAGCGACAATGGGTCGTCGCCTTGGAGCGAACTCGAAGGGCGACTAGCGAACAATTTGGCTCCCGCTCTTCGGAGAAAGTCCGAGGTGTTGGCTAGGGTTGCCACCAAGCACAGGCCAGCTACTCGTTGGCTAAAATCTTGCGGGTGGTCAACTGCGTAACTCATCGACGCCATACCACCCATCGAGTGACCCACCAAGACAAAATCGGTTAGGCCGAGAGCGGCGAAAACCTGTTGGAGGTCACGTCCTTGGCGGGCTGCGCTGAAGCCTTCGGTACCAATCGTCGAGCCGCCGTGGCCCCGCTGATTGATACCGATTACTCGATGCCCTGATGCAACCAGACGATCGGCCACCGGACCCCAATCATCGGACCGCGAGGTCAATCCGTGGACCAACACGACCGTAGGGCCTGCTCCGAAGCGGTCGACTTTGATCTCGGCTCCGTCGTTGGTCGGAACCATGATGGTGTCCGTCCCGGGGAATCGAGGTTGATCGGACCCGAGCGGGTTGGGGGCCTTGGCCCATCGGCGGTCCGTAGCAATGTTGCTGCCAACAATCACCGCGCCGATGCCAGCGATGGCGAGGAACTTACGAGAAATAGTCACGGTGTTCTCCTGGGTCTAGCTAAATAGGTAGCTCAGGCGATCCAGCATATTAGGCTTACGCCATGCCTGAGTATCGATCCCGTACAACTACCCACGGTCGCAACATGGCCGGCGCCCGCGCTCTGTGGCGCGCCACCGGAATGGAAGATGGTGATTTCGACAAACCAATCATCGCGATCTCCAATTCGTTCACGCAGTTTGTGCCTGGTCACGTCCATCTGAAGGATCTCGGTCAGCTCGTGGCGCGCGAGATTGAAGACGCAGGCGGAGTGGCGAAAGAATTCAACACCATCGCCATCGACGATGGCATTGCTATGGGTCACTCTGGCATGTTGTATTCGTTGCCCAGTCGGGATCTCATTGCCGACTCGGTCGAATACATGGTCAATGCCCACTGTGCCGATGCGCTGGTGTGTATCAGTAACTGCGACAAGATTACGCCGGGCATGCTCATGGCCGCGATGCGCCTCAATATCCCGGTAATTTTCGTTTCGGGTGGACCAATGGAGGCCGGCAAAACGGCTTTGGGCGGTCAAGAAGTGAAGGTCGATCTCATCTCGGCGATGATGTCGGCTGGCGATGCGACCGTGAGCGACGAAGATGTTGCCGCCATCGAGCGTTCGGCTTGCCCCACCTGCGGCTCCTGCTCGGGCATGTTTACGGCAAACTCAATGAATTGTCTCACCGAGGGACTGGGGCTTTCACTCCCCGGCAACGGCACCGTGCTTGCCACGCACAGTGATCGGCGCGAACTGTTTCTTCAGGCAGGCCGAACCATCGTCGAAATCACGAAGCGCCATTACGAGCAAGACGATTATTCGGTGTTGCCTCGCAATATTGCGACCAAGTCGGCGTTCAACAACGCTATGGCGCTCGATATTGCGATGGGTGGATCGACCAACACCGTGCTCCACATCATTGCGGCAGCCCAGGAGGCCGAAATCGACTTTGCGATGGCCGATATTGATGCGCTGAGCCGCAAGGTTCCCAACCTCTGTAAAGTGGCACCGTCGACCGACAAATATCACGTCGAAGATGTGCATCGAGCAGGCGGCATCTTCGGCATTTTGGGCGAACTCGATCGGGGCGGTCTCATCGACACGTCCTTGCCGACTATTCACAGCGCGACGTTGGCTGATGCTCTAGACGAGTGGGATATCAGACGGCCGACGGCCAGCGCCTTCGCCCGAAAGTTCTACACGTCGGGCCCGGCAGGAATTCGTACGCAGGAAGCGTTTAGCCAATCGACCCGCTGGGACACTTTGGACGAGGACCGGTCCTTTGGCTGTATTCGCGACATCGAACACTCCTACTCAACTGACGGTGGCCTAGCGATTCTTTACGGCAACCTCGCCGAGGATGGCTGCATCGTGAAGACCGCGGGGGTCGATGAGTCGATCTGGCAGTTCCGTGGAACGGCACGCGTTTATGAAAGCCAAGAGGCTGCCGTCGAAGGGGTACAGGGCGAAGAGGTCCAACCCGGCGATGTGGTCTTGGTGCGCTACGAAGGGCCCAAGGGCGGTCCCGGCATGCAGGAAATGCTGTATCCCACCACCTACATCAAATCCCGTGGGTTGGGTAAAGAATGTGCCCTTTTCACCGACGGTCGATTCTCGGGTGGTACCGCTGGACTTTCTATTGGACATGCCTCGCCCGAGGCCGCCGCGGGCGGGCTCATAGCATTGGTCGAGACAGGCGACCAGATCGCCATCGACATTCCGGCCCGCTCAATCGAACTTGTGGTCGACGATTCAGTGATCGCTCAACGGCGTGCGATCGAGGAATCCCGCGGTTCAGCCGCCTACACACCCAAGGACCGTGATCGTCAGGTATCAGACGCTCTGAAGGTCTATGCGGCGATGGTTACCTCAGCGGATAAAGGTGCCGTCCGCGATGTTTCCAAGATCACCTAGCGGCCCTGCTGTTTGTCGTCGAAAGACGCTGGGTGGAGAACAAGTAGCCAGAGGCGCTAATTGGGCTGCGCTCGCCACTCGAACGAGCCTTGCCGCACTGCAGTGGAGCTGACGTCTGCGGTCCAAGAATCCACTTGGATTGCGGTGCGATCAGGGAGGGTGCTCTGGTCCTCGGCATGGTTTCTTCGGGGAGCGATTGCTAGCTCCGGCAAACGAGCTAGAGCGGCGTCCCTGCCCGAATCGCTGTGACCATAAAACTGGGGGTCATTGATTTGCTCCCATTTATCCTCACCCATGATGACGACGTCGAACCCGGCGGCAATATCGACGAGCAACTGGGCCGCTACTATCTCGACTTTTGCCCAGGGCCAATGGGCTACAGCATCGCGTACCCACCGGGCCCGTACATCAACATCGGGAACGCCCGAGGTCGGCTTGGCCAGCGCGACCGAAGAGATCGCAAACACGATCTGGTCCAGTGAGCGTTGCTCGCGGGCCGCCTCGGCGATGGCCATGTGAGCAATGGTGGGTGGGTTAAACGAGCCGGGGTAAACCCCACGACGAAGCGCCATTCGGTCAGCCTGTCACAAACGGGTTGCCCTTGGTGCGGTTCGTCCGGCATACTTTTTTTATGGCCTCGACGAACCTCATTGTGGTAGTGACTTAGCGCACTCGATCGATTCGTGTGCGCTGAACCTCCCAAACTGGGAGGTTCTTCTCGTTTTTGGCCTCTTATCCTCTAGCCTTGTCTCCAGCCAACCAAGGAAATGCAATGAAAACCTATGGTGGAAAAGCCCTAATCAATGCCCTCGAACGCGAGGGTGTCGACACGGTATTTGGCCTGCCCGGCGGTGCAATCTTGCCGGTGTATGACCCACTGCTTGAATCGTCGATGCGCCACGTTCTGGTGCGGCACGAACAAGGCGCCGGGCATATGGCCCAGGGCTATGCGCAAGCGACCGGCAAGCCGGGTGTCGCAATGGTCACCAGCGGCCCCGCTGCCACCAACATCGTTACCCCGCTCGCCGATGCCTACCTCGACTCGGTTCCGATGGTTGCCATCACCGGTCAGGTCGCGTTTGCGTCTATCGGCACCGATGCCTTTCAAGAATGCGACACCACCGGCATCACGATGGCGGTTACCAAGCACAACTTCTTGGTGAGCAAAGCCGAAGACATTCCGCAGGTCATCCACGATGCATTCCACATTGCCACGACCGGCCGCCCAGGACCCGTACTTGTCGATATTCCTAAAGACATCGTGGATGAGTTCAATCCCAACTCAGCTATGACCGATTATGTACCTGACAGTCACGACCTTCCCGGTTATCACCTCGACCCCGAACCCGATGTTTCGTTGCTGGCCGAAGCAGCGGATATGATTTTGGCCTCGGAGCGTCCAGTCATCTATGCCGGCGGCGGAATTCTTAAGGCTCGGGCGGCCCAGGCACTGCGGGCTTTGGCCGAGCTCACTGATATTCATGTCGTCACAACGTTGATGTGCCGGGGCGGCTTCCCCGATGATCACCCTTTGGCGTTGGGCATGCCCGGCATGCACGGCACCTTTAGTGCGGTTACTGCCATGCAAGAAGCCGATCTGCTTATCGCTCTCGGCTCCCGGTTTGATGACCGTGTTACCGGCAAACTCGACGGATTCGCCCCCCACGCCAAGATCATCCACGTCGATGTCGATGCCGCCGAACTCAACAAGGTCCGGCCCGCCAACGTCGCCATCCAGGCCGACGCCAAGTTGGCCATCGAAGGCCTCATAAGTGCCCTTGTCGCTAAAGGAGCGCCGGATGCACAAGCCGAGCGTTCAGCATGGAAATCTAAGGTGTCTGGTTGGCTTGAGAACTACCCGCTCACCTATGACCCACAAGAACCAGGCGAGGGTCTCAAGCCGCAGCAGATCATCGAGGATATTTCTGCCGCCAGTCCCGACGACACGATTGTGACGTCGGGTGTTGGGCAACACCAGATGTGGGCCAGCCAATTCTGGACCTACAACAACCCGTACACATGGATCAACTCGGGCGGCCTCGGCACTATGGGCTTTGCAATTCCGGCTGCCATCGGCGCCAAGGTAGGCATGCCCGACCGGACGGTGTGGGCCATCGATGGCGACGGCTGCTTCCAAATGACGGCCCAAGAACTCATCACGGCATCGGTCGAGAACATTCCGATCAAAGTTGCGATTCTCAACAACTCGTACCTGGGTATGGTGCGACAGTGGCAGGAGATGTTCTACGACGAGCGTTATAGCGAAGTGCGTCAGTCCGAGACCATTCCGAACTACAAGATGTGGGCCGAATCTATGGGTTGTGTCGGCATTCGGGTAGACGACTACGACGAAGTTGGCGATGCCATTGCGCAGGCCAACGAAATCAACGACCGACCAGTAGTCATCGACTTTCGCACCGAGTGGACCGAAAAGGTATTTCCCATGGTTCCATCGGGCAAAACGAACACCGATGTCATGGTTCACCCATCGCAACCCCACGACGAGAAGGGACGGGCTCTGTAATGGCTGCCAACGACAACCTGCACACACTCGTTGTTCGGGTCGAAAACAAGCCCGGCGTCTTGGCTCGAATCTCGGGTCTCTTTGCTCGACGTGGGTTTAACATCAATTCGCTTGCGGTGGCGCCTGCCATCGACGAAAAGTTTAGTCGCATCACCATCGTGGTCGATGTCGAGTCCGCACCGCTCGATCAAATTGTAAAGCAGCTCTACAAGCTCATCAATGTGGTCGACATTCGCTCGCTCGCTCCTACTGAGGCCGTCGAACGCGAACTTATGGTAGTGACCGTCCAGACCGAAGATTTTGCCGGTGTGCGTGCGCTTGTCGAGCAGTACGACGCGACCTGGCTTATTGATTCTCATGGCAAAGCCATGCTTTCGATTTCTAACTATCCCGACACCATCGAAGAATTCGAAGAAAAACTCACGCCATTCAATATCATCGAGGTTCAGCGCACGGGCAAAATTGCGCTGATCGCTCTTGATGATTACCCGCAAATCTGAGCAAATCGCTCGTACCCTTTCTCGCAACCAAACACCCGGAGACCCCTGTGGCAAATATCTATTACGAAGCTGACGTCGATCGTTCCCTCATCGCTAACCGCAAGGTGGCCGTGCTGGGTTACGGCTCTCAAGGACACGCCCACGCGTTGAACCTCAAAGAGTCCGGCATCGATGTTGTTGTTGGGCTACGTGACGGTTCCGCTTCCGTAGCCAAGGCCCAAGAAGCTGGCCTCACGGTAATGAACGTTGCCGACGCATCGGCCCACGCCGATCTCATTATGGTTCTGTTGCCCGACACCGAGCAGGCCGCCATTTACGCCGAGCACATTGCGCCCCACCTCAGTGCTGGTGACGCACTTTTCTTCTCCCATGGTTTCAACATCCGTTTCGACCTCATTGCTCCACCCGACGATGTCGATGTGTTGATGGTTGCCCCCAAGGGCCCGGGACACTTGGTCCGTCGTACCTATGTTGAAGGTGGCGGCGTACCGTGCCTTATTGCTGTCGAGAACGATGCTTCCGGTAACGGTAAGGGTATTGCCCTCGCCTATGCCGATGCTATTGGTGGCGCCCGGGCCGGTGTCATCGAGACTACATTCACCGAAGAGTGCGAGACCGACTTGTTCGGTGAGCAGGTCGTGCTTTGTGGCGGTGCTACCGAGTTGGTGCGCAGCGGTTTCGACACGCTTGTCGAAGCTGGCTACCAGCCCGAGATTGCTTACTTCGAATGCCTTCACGAACTCAAGCTGATCGTCGATCTAATGTACGAAGAGGGTATTGCTGGCATGCGTTACTCGGTAAGTGACACCGCCGAGTATGGCGATCTAACCCGTGGCCCTCGCGTGATCAACGACAGTGTTCGTGCCGAAATGCGCCAGATTCTCACCGAGATTCAGGACGGAACTTTTGCCGCCGAGTGGGTCGAAGAAGCCCGCAGTGGGCGTAAGAACTTTCATGCCCTCGAAGAAGCTGGCCACGACCTCGGCATCGAGAAGGTCGGCAAAGAGCTTCGCGCCATGATGCCGTGGATCAGCGCCGGCAAGACTTCAGTCCAGGATGCTTCAGGCGGCCAGGGCTAGCGCTAGTCGAAGAGTTCCGGGTCGCTGCGTTGGATGTCTTGCCACATGGGCTGGAACGAGAACCAGCCTGCAAATGGATTTCCGGCAATTTCGAGGCTGTGCTGGGCCCACTCGTCGCGTATCAACTTAGGTTCACCCGCGGCCATGGCAACGAGTTGGGCTTGGCAGGTGCGTTCCATAGTGACGAACCAGAATGCGGCTGCGTCGACCGTGTCTGCCACAGTGAATAGTCCATGGTTCTGGTGGATAGCGGCCTTGCCAGTAGGGAATCCGGCAGCAAACTTGGCGGCGGCGTCTTCGTCGAACACCACAGCGCCACCTTGTTCGGTAATGAGCGTGTGGTCATTGAAGAAGATGCATGAGTCTTGGGTGATTGGATCGAGCGGTATACCCAGGGAGCTGAATGCTTTGCCGTAAATGCTGTGGGCGTGCGCGGCGGCGATGACATCGGGGCGGGCCTTATGTACCGCGGCGTGTAGAGCGAACGCGGCTGGGTTCACCATGCGATTTCCGTAAACCACATCGCCATCATGGTTGACCAAGATGAGGTCGGAGGACTTCATGTGGCGGAAGCTCACGCCGAATGGGTTTACCCAGAAACAATCGGGGAATTCAGGATCGCGAACGGTGATATGGCCAGCTACACCCTCGCCAAAACCGAATTTTCCAAACAGTCGGAGGGCGCCCGCCAATTTGGCTTTGCGGTGAGCGCGTTCCTCTTCAACTGTGGCGAACTCTTCCGGGAAGGGAATGCTGACATCTTTGGTGGTGAGTTCAACGCCGTCGATGGTGGGTACGTCGGATTCGTTAGTGGCCATGTAACAACACTAGGCCGTCAAGACACGGCGAAGCGAAGCATCTAGTGCTCGATAGCTCGACATGGCGGCCCGGCGCGGATGAGGTGCTCATCGATTCTTTCGCTCGTTCTTGCGGGCAATCCACTGGTCGCGTTCGGCATCCACCTTTAATTGGTCAAGACGGTCGGTCCAGAATCCGTTGAGCCAGTCCCGCATTTCGAGCAGACCCTCAGGCCGGGCGCGGTAGAAGCGTCGGGTTCCTTCTTGGCGAAATGTCACGAGTTCTGCGTCCTCTAGGATGCGCAGATGCTGCGATACTGCAGGGCGACTGATAGGCAGTTGTTCGGCAATGGCTCCCACTGTGAATTCGTCGTGGTGTACTAGCTGGAGTATTTTGCGACGGTGAGGCTCACTTAGAGCTCGAGCGGTTGCATCCATGTCGTGACCTTCCACCGATAGGTAAGCGCATGCTAACCGTTGATGGTGGCGTTGAGGCCAAGGTCGAGCGTGTCCCGCGCATGCCGCGCATTTGCCCGAATTAGCTGCCGGTGAAGGTGGCTGGGCGTTTTTCGATGAAACTTGCCACACCTTCGGCGGCATCGTTGCTCTTGGCCAGGTGGGACTGCATCGGCCCCATCTTGGCTACGGCGGCGGCGTGGCCGTCAAGAACGTAGGCCAGCGAGTTGGCCTTGGTGGCCTGAACCGCCAGCGGGGCACCTTCACAAATCTTGTTGGCCAGTTCTAGGGCACGATCATATTCGGTGCCGATCGGGACAATTTCTTGAACGAGCCCGATGCGGTACGCCTCAGCTGAGTCAAAAACATCGCTGGTAAGCAGGTGGTACATAGCGTTTCCCCATCCGCCTCGTTGAACGAATCGCAGGGTGGCTCCACCTGTGGCATGGATGCCTCGTAGGGGTTCGAGTTGAGAGAACCGACAATTGTCGGCGGCGATCACAATGTCCCCAGCCAACATCAACTCAATTCCAAGGGTGTAGGTGACCCCTTTGACGGCGGAGATGATGGGTTTCGAGCATCCTCGCCCTAGTGCCGTTGGGTCGACGCGCTCTTGGTCGTTGTCCCGACGCTCGCTGCCTTGCATACGACTGGCCCACCGGGGAAGGTCAAGGCCAGCGGTGAAGTGGTCGCCGTGGGCGTACAAGATCCCAACCCACAAATTGGGGTCTTGATCAAGCTGGGTGTAAGCTGCAACAAGTTCGTCCATCATCTCGGGCGTAAAGCCGTTCATTTTGGCCGGCCGGTTGATGCCCATCGACATGATGTTTCCGTCGATGTCGATGGTGATGGATCCCAATTCTTCGTTCATAGAAAGAATCTTAGATTTCTTTGCCTGGGGTGTAAGGATCGGACGGGTTAGCCGTCTCCTCTGCAACAACAACGAGCCCCACGGGGCGCAAACAAGGAGACAGCCTCATGGCTACCACAACAAACACCAAGACATTTACCAAGATCCTCGCCAGCCTGGCGGCCCTACCGATCGCTCTGACCGGACTTGGTCTCACCGCCGCTCCAGCCAGTGCTGTATCTATTACCACCCCGGACCTTTCCGATGTGGAGGTACCCACAGAGTGGTTTAACGAGGTGCCCGATTTCGAGCTGCCCTCCCTTACCGTCGAGGTAGTCGTGGACTGCGAAGCCGACCCGCAGGTAAGGGTAGACATCACTAATACGACCAGCAGTTTCTATTGGGTTGAGGCATTCGCCGACGGCGAGTCTGTCAATGCCGTGCTGGTTGGTCTCCACATGGATCGGCTCATCGAGTTGGACTTCGCCGAGAATGAAAGCAAAGAGATTCGGGTTGACTCTGGAGCCCTCCTTATGTTCGAAGACACCGTCGAACTCGATTGCCTACTGCCCGCACCCAGCTACGAGATTCTCGAAAACTGCGACACCGGGCAGACCCATGCTCGACTCATCAACCTTGGCGATGACAGTGTCGACATGGCTGTTGCCTTCCCCGACGTCATGTATGCGCAGCAG
>Ga0115000_10000105_pt1 | contig 70891 bp, 57 predicted proteins | sample ArcticOcean_MG_C_6_FD_89690 | JGI IMG/M metagenome (GOLD analysis project Ga0115000, IMG submission 89690) | Marine microbial communities from western Arctic Ocean - ArcticOcean_MG_CB8_128 | ecosystem: Environmental > Aquatic > Marine > Oceanic | place: Arctic Ocean: Canada Basin | collected... | reverse complement strand
TGTGGGTAGACATTCCATCGGAAAATCGGCACTAGCGTTGAAGAAGAACGGCACCGAGTAACGATGACCCTCGCGCGGTTTCACGAAGTGTCGGACGCTGACGAACCGGTCGTTGCTCCATTGTTTAAGCAACTCGCCGGTGTTGACGATGAACGCTCCCTCGACCACCGGAGCCTCAACCCACTCATCACGTTCGGTGCTGTACACCGTGAGACCGGGAGAGTCTGATACCAACATGGTGAGGAACGTGGTGTCCACATGTGGGGCGATGCCGTACTCGTCGTCGTTGGCCGTCATGTCGGCCGGTAAGTAATGCGTCAATCGCAGTCGCCACAGTGGTTCAAGAAAGGCGTCGGCAAAGTAATCCGGTTCGAGGTCGAGTGCTGCGGCGTAGATCCGAAGCAGGCGCAGCGCTAACGCTTCGACGGTCTGGGCATATTGCTCGATAGCTACCCGGAATCCCGGGATGGCATCGACGTCCAGCCACTCGTTATCGGCCAACGTGAGCCCGTTGCCCGATTTCAGGACAATGGCTTCGTTGGCGTTGCTGTTGGAACGGGTGGGCAACTTGCGGTTATGAGGACCGAGATACCCCGACCCAACAATCGCGCCCGGCCGATCCATTGCTAACAGTTCCTTCGTCGCCGTGGGCAGTTCGTGGAAGCGTTTAACCTCGGTGAACAGCCCATAAATCAAATCGCTATCGACGCCGTGTCCCGTGAGGAGAAAGAAGCCGACCTTCTCGCCGGCTTCACGCAGTTGAGCACCAACTACAGCAAGGTCTTCGTCAGAACCCGACGAAAAATAATCGGCCACATCGATGATCGGAATATCGCCGTCTTCGGCGGGCACAGAGCGAGTGGTGTCCCACGCCTCGGATTCGGCGATCAGATTACGTTCCTTCTCCGCAGCATCAAAGCCCATGGGCCAATAGTACCCCAGTCATTCTTCAAGATTCCTGTGGTGCGCCAGTAACCTCAGGCCTGAGACATCACGGGTGAATGACAAGAAAGGCGTGACCAAATGAGCTGGATACGTCTAAATAACGTCGCCAAAGACTACGAACGCAACGTGGTGTTACGCGAAGCCTTTTTCAAACTCGGGGCGGGTGACCGGGTCGGACTCATTGGCCGCAATGGCACCGGCAAGACCACGTTACTTGAACTCATTTTGGAGCGTGATGTGCCAACCAGCGGCACCGTCGACATTAGTCACGGAGTGACTATTGGTTACTTCTCCCAGTTCTCCGAACTCAGTGGCAACCACAGCGTTTGGGAAACACTTAACCAAGTCTTTGCCGAGATTCATGACGTCGAACAACGCCTCGAAGAGGTCAACACCGCCCTTGGATCGGTCACCGACACCGACGAGATGACCAAGCTCATTGACGAACAAGGCACGTTGTTCGAACAGATGGAAACACTCGGCGGTTGGACCTATGAGAACAAGATCGAGACAGTTCTTTCCAAACTGGGTTTTGACAAAACCCGTCGACAACTACCGGTTGATCAGCTCTCCGGTGGTTGGCGCAACCGAGCCGCCCTCGCCTTGATCTTGTTGCAACAGCCCGATGTCCTATTGCTTGATGAGCCCACCAACTTCCTCGACCTCGATGGCGTGCGTTGGATCGAGAACTGGCTCGAATCGTTCCCCGGGGCCGCCCTAATTGTCTCCCACGATCGGCAATTTCTCGACAATGCCGTTACTCGCATTGTCGAAATTGAGAACCATCACCTTCACGAGTACGACGGCAACTACAGCTATTACGTACCCAAGAAGCAGTCCCGTATCAAGACGCTCGAACGACAATTTGTGCACGAAGAAGAGTTGTTGGCTTACGAGGGTCAAGCCATCGATAAGCGCCAGCGTGCCGCCCAACGCAAGGGCGTCGATCGCAAAATCGCCAACATCAAGAAGCGCAAGACACCCAAGGCTGTCGATCAGGTCATCACCAACATTTACGACCACCTGCACATAAGCGACGATCTCTGTCGGGTCGAAAACATATCGATGGCTTACGGCGAGAACGTGTTGTTCGAGGATCTTTCCTTCGAACTCCACCGCCGAGACCGGCTAGCCATCGTCGGTTCAAACGGCTCGGGCAAGACCACATTGCTTGATGTGTTAGTTGGTAAGACAACCCCAACTAGCGGTTCCATTCGTTGGGTAAAAGGTGCCAATTTCGCGTACTACAACAGCGTGTTCGAATCCCTGGATTTGGATGACACGGTTGCACACTCGATCAACTCTGCCCCTGGGTCATTGGCGTTCGCAGCACCCAAGAAACACGTCAATCGCTTTCTTACGTTGCTGCAGTTTTCCGAAATGGACCTTAAGCAACGAATCGGCGACCTTTCGGGCGGTCAACGGGCTCGTGTGGCACTAGCTCACTGCTTGTTGTCCGGCGCCTCAGTCATCATCCTCGATGAGCCAACCAACCACCTCGATATTCTCAGCGCCCAAGTAATGGACCGGGCGCTGGCGCACTTCCCTGGTGCCGTCGTTGTGGTTAGCCATGATCGCTTCTTCATTGACAAACTAGCGAAACGCCTCCTCGTATTCGACGGTTCCCCCATTGTCAAACGATCTGCGAGTACCGGCGCCATCTAACCCATGAGCCTCCGCCAAATCCTTCGTAGCCATCTTGGCCCCTACAAGAACATCTTGTTGCTCATCGTCGTACTACAAGCCATCCAGACGTCGGCCACATTGGCCCTGCCGACGTTGAACGCCAACCTCATTAACAGAGGCGTGCTCACGGGCGACAACGATTACATCTGGCGCATCGGGTTCATCATGATTGGATTCAGCATCGTCCAAGTCATTTTCGCGTCGGTCGCTGTTTGGTTTGGAGCCCGCACAGCGATGGGTTTTGGCCGAGATCTCCGACGCGATCTTTTCCACCAAGTCACGGGTTTCTCGGCCCGCGAGGTTGGCCAATTTGGCTCGGCCTCACTCATTACTCGCATTACCAACGATGTCCAGCAAGTCCAGACTCTGGTCGTGTTGGTTGCCACATTGATGGTGGCGGTGCCGCTCACGATGGTGATAGGCATCGTTTTGGCCATCCGCGAAGACGCCGGGTTATCAATCGTGCTCCTGTTTGCCATTCCAATGGCCGTCGTCTTGCTCGGGATAATCGTTTCCCGGATGGTCCCTGCCTTCCAACTTATGCAAGTACGCGTGGACCGGGTCAACCTGGTCTTACGCGAACAGATCAGTGGCATTCGAGTTGTTCGTGCCTTCGTACGCGAGCCAGAAGAGACCGAACGTTTCGGCGAAGCCAACGCAGACGTCACCGAAGTTTCACTCATTACCGGCCGACTCATGGGGGCGATGTTCCCAACGGTTGGTCTCATAATCAACATGGCCAGCCTCGGAGTGTTGTGGATCGGAGCCGATCGAATCGGTGCTGGGAACATGCAAATCGGCTCATTGATTGCCTACCTCAGCTACGTCGTACAGATCCTTATTGCCGTCGTCATGGCCACGTTTATGGTGTCCATGATTCCACGGGCCTCAGTAGCCGCCGAACGAATCGCCGAAGTTCTCGACACCGAATCCTCGGTCCACCCACCGGCCAACCCCGTCACCCAGATTGTCGAGCACGGGACGCTCCAATTTCGCGACGTTGGTTTTAGCTATGCGGGTGCACAATCCCCCGTCTTGTCTAACATCTCGTTCCGAGTCACAGCGGGCCACACCATCGCAATCATTGGAAGCACCGGGTCAGGCAAGACCACCTTGGTCAATCTCATTTCCCGCCTGTTCGATGCCACCACAGGGTCCGTGTCTGTGGGGGGAGTCGACGTCCGCGAACTCGATCCGAAACTGTTGTGGGGCAACATTGGTTACGTCCCCCAGAAGGCTTTCTTGTTCGGCGGCACCGTCGCCTCCAACCTGCGATTCGGCCGCCCCGACGCCACCGATGCCGAGTTGTGGGAAGCGCTCGAAATTGCTCAGGCCGCGACATTCGTCCAGTCCATGCCCGAAGGAATCGAAAGCCCGATCAACCAAGGCGGCACCAACGTCTCTGGCGGGCAACGGCAACGCCTAGCAATCGCCCGGGCCTTAGTTTCGCAGCCCGAAATCTTCGTCTTCGATGATTCCTTCTCCGCCCTCGACCTAGCCACCGACGCTCGCCTCCGTGCCGCTCTCAAACCACACACCCAAAATGCGGCGGTCGTCATTGTTGCCCAGCGCGTATCAACCATTATCGATGCCGACCAGATCCTGGTGATCGACGGCGGGCACCAAGTAGGCCAAGGCAGCCACAAAGAACTGCTGTCCACCTGCCCCACGTACGTCGAGATCGTCGAGTCACAGCTAGGGGTAGATGCCCCATGAGCCCCGACGAACCCACTAAACCCGACCTCTCCGACGAGGACCGCGAGGTCCTCAATACCACCGGACGCGAGGCCCGGCGTAGCAGCTTTGGCCCAAGCGGTGGCGCGGGGATGCCCGCGGAGCGCAGCAAGAACTTCGGCTCGTCCGTCCGGCGCCTCGGTGCCATCTTGGGCAAAGAACTTCCCTTGCTGCTCATCGTCATGGTGCTCACTGCCGGCAGCGTCCTACTCACCGTTATTGGCCCTCGTTTGTTGGGCAAAGCAACCGACATCATCGTGTCGGGTGTCATGGGAGACGGCATCGACTTTGGCGCATTGCATCGACGCTTGTTCTTCGTTGGCATCATCTTCCTGGGCTCGTGGATCCTTGGCTATTCGCAGGCCTACATCATGGCCGGCGTGTTGCAGCGCTCGATGTTCGAACTTCGCCAATCAGTCGAACAAAAAATCAATCGCTTTCCCTTGGGATACATAGATAGCCAACCTCGTGGTGACCTTTTGAGTCGCGTCACCAACGACATCGACAACCTGGCCCAAAGCCTGCAACAAACAACCAGCCAGATCCTTTCGTCGCTGCTCACTATTTTGGGCGTGACAGTGATGATGATCACCATTTCGCCCAAAATGGCCGCTATTGCTCTCGTCACCGTGCCACTTTCTGTGATCCTGATGAAGAAGATCAGTGGCCGCGCCAGACCTCGTTTCATGGAGCAGTGGCGTCACACTGGCAGTCTCAACGCCCAAGCCGAAGAAGTATTTACTGGGCACTCGATCGTCAAGAGCTTCGGTCGCCAAGCGGACGTCGAGAAACAGTTCGAGGGCGACAACCAGAAGTTGTACGAGGCCAGCTACACCGCCCAGTTCATTGCCAGCCTCATCCAACCAATGATGGTCTTCATGGGCAACCTGCAGTTCATTTTGATTGCGGTCGCCGGGGGTCTACAAATATCTACCGGTGCTATTTCCGTGGGCGACATGCAGGCGCTCCTCCAGTACACCCGCCAGTTCTCGCACCCCATAACGCACCTGGCGTCAATGACTGCGACATTTCAATCGGGTATTGCCTCACTAGAACGGGTCCTTGAATTACTCGACACCCCGGAGCAAACCCAAGAACAAGCCGACACTGTTAACCCCGCTCCCGTGAAGGGACGCATTGTCTTTGATGACGTCTACTTTTCCTACGACCCAAAAACCACCCTGATCGAAGGATTAAGCGTCGTAGCCGAGCCAGGCCAAACGGTGGCGATAGTAGGTCCGACGGGCGCTGGCAAGACCACACTTGTCAACTTGATCATGCGTTTCTACGATCTAGATTCGGGCAGCATCAGCCTCGACGGGCGAGACATCTCGGCGTTTCCTCGCCAAGAACTTCGCTCCAAAGTCGGCATGGTTCTGCAAGACACCTGGCTATTTGGGGGAACTATTCGCGAAAACATTGCGTATGGCAACCCCGAGGCCAGCGAGGCGCAGATCCTTAAGGCCGCACAAGTTACCTACGTCGACCGCTTTGTTCGCTCATTGCCCGATGGCTATGACACCGTCATCAACGATGAAGGTGACAATGTCAGTGCGGGCGAGAAACAGCTCATTACGATCGCCCGGGCGTTCCTTGCCGACCCATCAATTCTGATCCTTGATGAGGCCACCAGTTCGGTAGACACCCGCACCGAGGTGCTCATCCAAGAGGCCATGAACGCTCTGCGGTCACAACGCACCAGCTTCGTAATTGCTCACCGACTGTCGACCATTCGTGGAGCCGATGTCATCTTGGTGATGGAAGACGGCCGTATTGCCGAGCAGGGAAATCACGACGAACTCCTCCGGCGCGACGGCGCCTACGCCAACTTGTACAACGCCCAGTTTGAGGGGCAAGAAACCTAGCAGAGGTGCGCCGCTTAACTGCCGCGGGAATGCCACGGCAGTCCGCGCGGTTTCCCCATCACAGGATCGCCTCTGACGGCGATCGTGAATTGGAGCAAACAATGTTGGCAATCAACCTGGCAGGCAATTTTTCAGCGGGCGACGCGATCCTCGCGGGGATCGTGGGCGCCCTCGCAATGCTCGTCGTCATGTACGGCGGCAGAGCCATGGGCATGACGAGCATGGATCTCCTGCGAACCCTCGGAACCATGATGGTTCCTAAGGCCAGCGCCGGCATGACCTATGGCATCGGAATGATGATGCACTTAATGATGGGCGCTGGGTTCGGGTTGCTGCATGCGGGCGTACTGCACGCCGTCGACCCCTCGAGCGACGGCGACGCTGTCGTGGTCGGCCTCGTAGCCGGAGTCGTTCATGGCATGGTCGTCGCTGGCATGATGCCCACCATGTTGACCACGATGCATCCACTGGTGAAAAGCGGCCAGATTTACGCACCCGGTCCATTCATGACCGGGATGGGCAAGATGACCCCCATGGGGATGATCATGGCCCATGTCGTATTTAGCATCGTTGCCGGTGCCATTTACGTTGCCGCAGTCGGTTAACGGTTTTCCCCGGCGCAACTCGACGCCCTTCGGGGTGAACCGAACGGTGGCCTTAACTGCCTCGCCCGGCGGGCCAGCGGCGCCATTCAGCTTGGGCTGTCGCCTCATTGGGGTTCTACTCGACGTACTTTGTCCGATTCTCGGCCATGTAGGTAGCCAGATTCTTGAGAGACTTCTGGGCAGTCTTCTTGAAACCCAGGCCGACAATTGGCTGCGCATATTTGAATGGACCCCGGCATTCAAAGCCCCAACTCCATACCAATGTGCATTGGTCGGCGCCTTCGTCAATAAGTTCGTAGTCTTCAGCAAATGCGGCAAAAAACGGCAACTGGCTTTCGGTGAAGTTGAAGGCCATCCGGTGGCCGTCTTCCCATGCAAAGAAGTACTCCGACGTCACTGCTCCCTTGCCCGTAATGTTGCGAGTGGTCCCCACCCCAAAAGGCTGGGGCGATGTCCAGTCGATCTTGTCTACAGGAACGAGCCACACCGGCCAGGCATCGCCATCTTCGAGGGCTCGAAATGCTTCGGCCGCGCTGGCGGGAAGTATTTGACGGGCCGAGGCGGTTACGGGCGCGTCGGCAAGGAATGAAGCGTCGACGAAACGAAGCGAACGGGTCTTGGCCATGGTGGATCCTGTCGGTGAAGGCGAGTCCGACCATCATGGCCGGTAAGCCCATCGAGCGCTACCCGTCAAGCAAACCAGTCGAACCGGTCCACGGTATTAGCGCTGCTACCGTTGCTGCGTGCATGTCGTCTTAGTTCACCCTGAAATTCCTCCAAATACGGGCAACATTATTCGCCTTTGCGCCAACACAGGAGCGTCCTTGCACTTGGTCGAGCCGCTGGGATTTTCTCTTGAGGATCGGCTGCTTCGCCGGGCGGGGCTCGACTACCACGACCTCGCAAATGTGACCATCCACGCGTCGTTCGATGCTGCGGTCGCAACGTTACCTGGCCGCTGGTTAGCGTTCTCATCCGGGGCTAGCTACCGGTACACCGATGTCGCCTATCAGGACGACGATGTGCTGGTGTTTGGACGTGAGTCGGTTGGTTTGTCCCCCGACCACATGGCCCGTTTCGACGCCGATCAGCAGATCAAGATCCCCATCCGACCCGACAACCGCAGCCTCAATCTGTCCAACTCGGTTTCTGTCGCCATGTACGAAGCTTGGCGGCAACTGGGCTTCCCTGGAGCGGCCAAATGAGCATCATCTTGGTAGTGGTCGACATCCACCCAACGCCGTAGATCATGATGAAGTAACGTCGCCCCATGGGTTCGAACCAACACACCGGGGCCTCCCAGATCACCGTGGATGAGGCTGATATTGCCGCTTATCAACGCGACGGTGTCGTCGTGCTGCGCAACGTCATTTCACCAGAGTGGCAAGAGCGCATCGCCGGCGCCATCGAACGAGACATTGCTGACCCCGGCCCGTTCGATCATTCCTATGCCACCGACAGAGGCCGCTTCCATGGCAACTTGCGCATCTGGCAAAACGACGCCGAATTCGCCGAATTCTGTTTGCATTCACCGGCCAAGACCATCGCCAAACAATGCCTTGGATCAACCCGGCTCAACCTGCTGTATGACCAACTCTTCGTCAAGGAACCTCACACACCGAACCGAACCCGATGGCACAACGACCAGCCGTACTGGCCTATCGCTGGCCGCGACGTCATCTCAATTTGGGTCGCAATTGATGATGTGCGAGCCGAAAACGGTGCCCTCGAATTTGTGCGTGGTTCCCACAAGTGGGACCGCTGGTTCCAACCTGAACCTTTCGGCCCTAACGCCGACCGCAGCAGTTACGCCCGCAACCCCGACTTCGAAGACATCCCCGACATCGAAGCCGCTCGCAACGAATACGACATTGTCACGTGGGATGTGCAGCCCGGCGATGTCTATGTGTTCAGCGGCATGATCGTGCACGGTGCTTTGGGAAACTCCACTGCTCAACACCGACGGCGCGGCTACACCGTGCGCTACGTCGGCGATGATGTTCGCTACGACCCGCGCCCCGGCGCCAGCGAGCCGCTTTACACCGATTACCTTAACGCCGGCGACCGCCTCGACTGCCCGCAATTCCCGCTTCTCTATAGCTAGGGGCCCAGTTTGCTAGCCGAGATTTCCGCGGTTGGGCGCTGGGTACTACGTTGGACCAATGGTTGATACTCCCTGGCAAGGCGATGCATGCTCACTGGTCGACGAATTTCGGGCCGGTCGACGGTCCCCTTCCGAAGAACTGAACGCCACCCTTGCCGCGGTCGAGGCCAGTGACCTAAACGCCATTCCTTTCACCGACCCCGAACCAGCCATGGCGTCGGCCTCGAGCGCCGACGTGTCAATGCCGTTCGGCGGCGTGCCCATGGCCATCAAAGAACTTGACCAGGTCAAGGGCTGGCCCGACACCGGAGCATCGGTGCCGTTCAAAGACAACATCGCTACCGAAACCAGCACCAACGCTGGCCGCATCCGTGACCGAGGCGGCGCGGTCTTGTTCGGTCAATCGGCAGCCTCAGAGTTCGGTGGTATCAACTGCACCCGGACGGTGTTGCACGGCGCTACCCACAACCCCTGGAAACACGGCCACACACCCGGCGGATCATCCGGTGGTGCTGCCGCAGCGGTAGCCGGTGGTCTCATGACCTTGGGCACTTCCGGCGATGGCGGCGGATCGATCCGTATCCCAGCCGGTTTCACCAATCTCGTCGGGCTGAAGGCCACCTTCGGGCGCATCCCACTGTCTCCATCAGCCGAATACGGTAATCTCACCGTCGCCGTCGGCTGCGTCTCACGCTCTGTTCGCGACACCGCCCGCTGGTTCGACGTGACCAACGGACACGACCCCCGCGACCCGCTGAGCCTCGCGCCCGTCAGCGGGTGGGAACAAGGCCTCGGTACCAACGGTGATGCCCTCAAAGGCAAACGTGTGGCCATCGTCGCTAACTGGGGTGGCGCCACGGTCAGCCCAGTGATGTGGGAGTTGCTCAATGAAGCCGCTCTGAACCTGATCGACGATTGCGAGCTTGTTCAGGTCGACGAACTCGACACGAAGCTTCCCAACATGGGCGCCGCTTGGTCCATCAGCGGCATGATGAGTCTGCGGAACAGATTGGGTGATCTCTGGCCCGATTGCGCCGACGACCTCACCCCCGAAATTGCCTTCGGGTTATCACGCACCGATGGCCTATACAACGGTGTCGCCCGCGGCCGCATCGAAAAGCGTCGCACGGAACTCAACCAAGCAATGGCCAAGATCTTTGACCCCAACAACGGCGGTGTCGACTTCATCCTCACCGCCAGCAATCCCGATATCGCCTTTGCCGCCGAAGGCCCTTTGCCCGACACCTTCGGTGGCATCGAAGCCGGACTCGCCAACAATGGGCTACTCACCTTCCCGTGCAACCTGCATGGCAACCCCGGCATCTCGATTCCGGCCGGATTCTTGGACGGCTTGCCCATTGGTCTTCAAGCCATCGGGCCGCACTTCAGCGAACCGCTACTCCTAGAGCTGGCCCACACCGTCGAACTCAACCGCCCCTGGCCGCTAACGGTAAACGCCTAGCACCTGCGGGTCGATCGGTAACTCAAACGACGTTCAGTCGTCGGCACCGGTGTAAGCCAAATCCCGGAGCACAATCGAACGCAGCCGATCGATATTTACTCCCTTGCTCGCACTAACCCACACCACATCTTTTTGGTCGACGCCACAACCAAGCGCCAAATCGACCTTGCGACGTTGCCGCTTTGACGACTTGACCTTGTCATGTTTAGTGGCCACCACGGTGAACGGAATGATCTCGTGGCGCATCCAGTCGAGCATTTGCACATCGAGTTTGGTGGGCCCGATTTCGCCATCAACCAACACGTAGACCATCACCAACTCTTCGCGCTCAAGCAAATAATGCTCGATCATCTTGCCCCAGTCCTTACGCACATGACCAGGCGCTTTGGCATAGCCGTAGCCCGGCAGATCCACCAAGGCATAGTTCGTGTCGGCCAATTCAAAAATGTTAATAAGTTGGGTGCGGCCCGGAGTATTTGAGACACGAGCCAACTGTTTCTGATGAGCTATCGCATTAATCAGCGAGGACTTACCGACGTTGGATCGGCCCACAAAAGCGACCTCGGCCTCGGTTTTGGGGAGGGTGTCCATTCGTTTCGCGGAGGTCACGAATTCGAGAGAAAGAGGTCGAGCAGCCATAGTGCAGTGTAGGGCCAGTTGAAATGCGGCCGTTCTTAGGGGATCCTTGGTACATGGCCATTCCGACAATCAAGGATTCCTACGACATCGGTACACAGTTGTGTGACGACCCGTTGGTTACGGTCATCGACGATTTCCTAGCTGTAGATGACCGCAATAGCATCATGGCCCTGGCCGCCGGCAATCTCCACCAGGCCAAGGTCACACTCGACAGCGGTAACGACTACAGCGACAAGCGCACCGGCAGTGTCACCTGGCTCAAACATGACAACGCCCTCGTGGTCCGAAACCTTGTGACCCGAGTTTCGGACCTCGTGGGGATTTCGTCCCGCTACGCCGAGTCGCTGCAAGTCATCCACTACGCCACCGAACAGGAATACAAACCACACTTTGATGGCTGGGATATCAACACCGACAAAGGTCAAGAGAAACTCAAAAAGGACGGGCAGCGCCTCGTCACTGCGCTGATATATCTCAATGAGGTCGACGCCGGTGGTGACACAATCTTCCCAAAACTCAACCTCCAAGTGGAAGCCAAACCGGGCCGGTTAGTCCTCTTTCACGACACCATCTACGGTCAAATCCAGCGCCATCCCCATTCACTTCACGGTGGCATGCCCGTGCACCATGGCGAAAAATGGGCGTGCAACCTGTGGTTCCGTTCGGTTCCCCAGCGGAGCATCGGCGGAGGTAAGCCCGTAGGCAGCAGTAGGGGCAACGCCGCTGCACGCAACAAAGCCAAGAACGCCAAAGCCGCCCGCAAGAAACGGCGCCGCTAACCCAATTAACTGTTCGGTGCCTAGGGCGCTAGCGTCGCCTAAGTGACTAACGGGCCGACCACCGACAAACCCGAGCTTGAAGTCGGCGCTCGTGCCGCGTTACGAGAACGCAACTTCCGCCTGTTCTTCATCGGTGGGATGATTTCCAACGCCGGCCGTTGGATGTCCAACATCACGCTGCCGTTCGTATTGTTTGAACTCACCGGCCTAGGACGGTGGGTTGGGATTGCCGCCCTCGCCCAACTCCTCCCAAGTGCGCTCATGGGGCCCCTTGCCGGGTCGCTATCCGACCGCTACCCCCGCAAAAATATTCTCCTCATTAGCCAATTCGGATCAGCGCTCGTGGCCATCACCTTTGCACTCATGTGGTCAAGTGATGTTCGCGAGCCCGCGGCCTATGTCGGCGTCTCGGTCGCGGCAGGCATTATTGGTGGACTCGGCATTCCGTCATGGCAAGCCTTCCTAAGTCAGCTCGTTCCACGCCACCTTCTCCTCAGCGCTATCACCCTCAATTCGACGCAGTTCAACGCCGCACGAGCAGTCGGGCCGGTTATCGCCGGAGCGGTTCTCAAACTCGCGGGGCCCACGTGGACCTTCACAATTGACGCGATCTCATTTGTGGTCGTAATCGGCGCTCTATTGCTCATCGATGTGAAACCACGGCCAGCTGTGGATCGTGCCGGGCGCAAGGTCGCTGGCGAGTTGGTCGACACCGTGCGCTACATCCGTCGCCACGATGGCCTCAAATCGGCAGTGCAAAGCATCGTCTTTGTAGCCGGACTCGGTATGCCCATCGTTGCCCTCACCGTCATCTTCGCCGATGACGTGTTCGAGGTCGGGGCCGGTTGGCTCGGTATTATGACTGCAGCCATCGGTGTGGGTGCTGTGCTTGCTACACCGATGGTCTCCTCAGCCTCCAAGAAAATCCCCCGCAGCACAATGGAGTGGTGGTCACTGGTGCTGTACTCGACTTCAATCTTTGCCTTCGCAATTGCGCCAGTCTTGGGGCTAGCGCTAGTGGCGCTCCTCTTCGTCGGCGTCGCTCACATCATCACCGCCGCAACACTTAACACCACAATTCAACTCCAGGTTGAAGAACACATGCGGGGCAAAGTGTTGTCGGTCTACATCATGGCTCTACTGATTTCGGTCCCGTTCGGCCAATTCGTCATGGCTTCACTTGGCGACGCGATCGGCATTCGATGGTCTACTGCTGGTGGTGCGTGCATCTTGCTCATGGGTGCTATTTGGTTAAAGCAATCAGGTCGGCTGGACCACCTGGACGATGAGGCCATCAACCCCGCCGAATAGGTGTGGGACAGATCGGTTCTGTTCACTGAATCACCGACAACTAAGATCAGCCCATGAGCGACGAACTTGGTGAGTTTTATCCCGGCTATCACGCAGCCAACCGACCCGACCATTTGGCGGTAGTCAATGCCACTACGGGCGAAACAATGACCTTCGCCGAGCTCGATACCTACGCCAATCAGCTGTCGCATCTACTGCGCTCGTCGGGTCTCGAAGTTGGTGACCACGTCGCTTTCTGCATGGAGAATCGCACCGAATTTCTGGCCGTCGCCTGGGGGTGCCACTACGCCGGGCTGTACTACACGGCTATCAGTTCACGGCTGACGAGCGACGAGGCGGCGTACATCATCAACGACTGCGGGGCGAAGGGCTTCATCACTTCTCCCTACCTGGCCGACGTCGCTACCAGCATTGCCGATGACATTCCCAACGCTGCTTTACGACTCTCCTCGGGTGGCGCATTCGATGGCTACCTGGATCTCACAACCGAGCTATCGAAGCAGCCCACCACGCCCCTCACCAACCGACGCGAAGCGGCAGATATGTTGTATTCGTCGGGCACGACTGGGCGTCCCAAGGGAGTGAAGCTCAATCCGGACGATGAACCGCTGGGCACCGGGAGCCCGGTTACCACCCTCTCTGTGATGTTGTTCGGCGCTACTCCTGAGGCGATTTACCTATCCCCTGCGCCGATGTATCACGCTGCCCCACTTCGCTTCAGCCTGTCGATGTTGCGCGTCGGTGCGACGGTCGTGATGCTCGAACGCTTCGACCCCGAAGCCGCCCTTGCCGCGATCGATAAGTACCAAGCGACCACCAGTCAGTGGGTGCCGACCATGTTTGTCCGCATGCTGAAACTGCCGGAGGAAACCCGCGCAAAGTACGACGTGTCGTCTTTGCAGGTCGCCGTCCACGCGGCAGCACCGTGTCCCATTGAGGTCAAAGAGAAGATGATCAACTGGTGGGGTCCGGCCCTGCACGAGTACTACGCCGGGACCGAAGGCAACGGTTTTTGCTACACCAACTCCCATGACTGGCTCACGCATAAAGGCACCGTGGGTAAGCCACTCACCGCGCCCGTACACATCGTGGGGGAAGACGGCGAAGAGGTCCCAACAGGCGAGGAAGGCACGGTCTACTTCGCCAGCAACGACTTCAGCTATCACAACGACTCGGCTAAAACCGAGGACGCCCGCCATCCCAACGGCTGGTCAACGTTGGGTGATGTCGGCAAGGTCGACGAAGATGGCTTCCTTTACCTCACTGACCGCAAGGCATACATGATCATTTCCGGTGGGGTAAATATTTATCCGCAAGAGGCGGAGAATGTCCTCACCATGCATCCCGACGTGATTGATGTTGCGGTTATCGGTGTACCAAACGATGACTTCGGCGAAGAGGTGAAGGCCGTGGTGCAACCCGCAGTCATGCCTGCCGATGCTGACGCCGCCGCAAAACTAGAACGCACACTCATCGCCTATTGTCGCGGCCAACTCGCCGACGTTAAATGTCCGCGGTCAGTCGACTTCCGTTCCGAACTCCCCCGACACCCGACCGGCAAGCTTTACAAGCGACTACTCAAAGACGAATACTGGCAGGCCGCCGACCGCCGGATCTGACCCAGGCCAGGCTGTACCGGGACTCTAGCCGGGAACGCAAAACGCCCCGCCTCTTCATCGACAATTGGTTTTGTCAAACCGGGCGTTGCAACCCGCAATCTCTCTGTGCCAGGATTTAGTTTCATAATGAGATCAGGGGCGCAGACAGTGGACCCTGGCCAACCACAAGGAGAGCGTCATGTTGTTCATGATCGAATTCAAACTAAACCACGAGCAGAAAATGGAAACGTTAGGAGCCTTCAGCGGAATGACCGCAGATGATGATGCTGCCGTAGAGCAGGCGCACGGCTTCAAACAGATCGGCCGGTGGCATGACATCGCTAACGGGCGTGGGGTCGCAATCGTTGAAGCAGAGTCGGCGGAAGCAGTGCACGGCTTCCTCCTCATGTGGGCCGGTGGCAGCAACATAATGAACATCACCCCAGTGCTCGACGACTCGGGAGCGCGAGCGGTCATTAGCGGGTATCTCGCCAGCCAGTGAATTCGTTGCGGCTGGGCCTGGTGAGCGACCCTCAATCGCAACCAGCGTTCGGCCGCCGACCGCCGGATCTGACCCAAAATTTGCTGCAGTTCCGCATTCCGAGACGAAACCCTTCCGTACCCGAATATTTCCGACGCGTGCGCTGAAGCACTAGACAAACGTGTCATTTGTGACATGTTCGAAGGTCATGCCCCGTACACGGCTCGCTACATACTTCCCGACTACGAAAAAGCAATCCACCAAGGTTTAGCCTTCCTGGAGATGCCGCCACCCAACGATCTCGATGACGCATTGTCGTTCCTCCAGATTATGTACACCTACGTCCCCAGCGTGACGTCCTACCCGGTTTATCTCGGCGACCTTGACAAGGTTCTCGAGCCATTCGTTACCGATGCAATTAGCGACGAAGAACTCGATCGCAAGCTTCGTCGGTTCTGGATTGGTATCGACCGCATGCTGCCCGACGCATTCGTCCACGTCGATCTCGGGCCCCACGACAGTCGAATCACCCGGTCAATTTTCCGTGTCGAACGATCGCTTCGCCAAGCGGTCCCGAACATCACCTTGAAAGTCGATCCCAGTATTACCCCCGATGATCTCATCGAAGACGGCGTACGTACGGTGTTCGAAACGGCCAAGCCACATTTCGTCAATCATCCGATGATGGTCGGCGATCATGGTGAGCAGTACGCCGCGGTGAGTTGCTACAACTCGCTCAAAATTGGTGGCGGAGCCCACACCTTGGTGCGGATGAATCTAAAGGAAGTTGCCCTACGCCACGACGGCACCGCAGAGGAGTTTCTGACCACGACGCTGCCGCACTATGTCGAACTGACGGCCGAACTCACCGAAGCGCGCATCCGTTCCCTCGTAGAAGATCAACACTTCTACGACACCCACTGGCTCGCCGCCGAGGGTTTGATCGACATCGATCTCTTCTCCGCCATGTTCGGAATTTTTGGGTTGGCCGAATGCGTCAATCTTCTGCAGGCCTACGAAGGCAACCCCGAGTCCCAGTACGGTCACGACGCCGCCGCCGACCAGCTCAGCGTGCGCATCGTAGAGCGCGTGGCCGAACTCGTTGCGGCTCGGCCGATGCCTTATTGCGAAGGCGGCGGTGGACGCTGCTTCTTGCATAGCCAAAGTGGGATCGACCTCGATGACGAAGTTACCGCCGGCACCCGAATCCCCGTTGGAACCGAGCCAGACATGTTGCAACACATCGCCATCTGCGCTCCTCACCACCACCTCTTCCCCGCGGGGATCAGCGACATTTTCCACGTAGACGAGACCGCTGTTCGTAACCCGCAAGCTGTCGTCGACATCATTCGCGGTGCCTTCACCAGTGGCATGCGGGACTTTACGTTCAATCTCGACAACAACGAATTCGTTCGCATCACCGGCTATCTCGTACGCAAGAGCGACCTAGCCGCCATCGCCGAAGCGAAGACGGTCCGCCACACCAGTGACCACCTCGCCGCCGGCAGTGAGGACGCCTATCACCTCACCCAGCGAGCGGTGAAGCGGATTAGTTGCCGCGAACGTGACCCCCACTAACGGCCTTGTTGCTGACACGGTCGCGTTTAGCAACGTTGATGGTCCCGGCAATCGGTTTGTGGTGTTCCTGCAAGGCTGCAATTTTGATTGCATTGCCTGTCACAATCCCCAGACCATCCCCGGCCACGATCCGTTGGATGGGTTTGGACCCCAGCGATCTTCCATCACTGAATTGCTGACACAAATCCGGCGGGCCGCCCCATTCATCAGCGGGGTCACCGCATCGGGTGGCGAAGCAACACAACAATCTGCGTTCTTGAGCGACCTGTTTGGGGCAATCAACGCCGACCCAACGTTGGCTCACCTCACAACATTCGTCGATTCCAATGGTGCCTGCGATGCGGGCACGTGGGACATGTTGGCCCCCGTTATCGATGGCGCCATGATCGATCTCAAATGTTTCGACTCGACCATTCACGAGCAGATGACCGGTCATCCCAATGATGAAGTCCTGGCCAGCATTTCCCATTTGCAGGAACAGGGTTTGCTTTACGAGGTCCGACTCCTACTGCTCGCGGGGGTAAACGACGATCCCGAACTACTCACCGAAACTGCCGAATGGCTCGCAGCCCTCAACCCCCACATGCGGATCAAGATCATTGGCTTTCGGCCCCATGGGACACGACCCCATAGTCCACCCATGATCAAGCCCACCGCCAAAGAACTCCAAAGTTGTGCCGACATCTTCACAACGGCGGCCCCGTTCGAAATCCAGATCATTTGACCTGGCTATTTCGGGGTGCGGTCGACTCAGTTACTGCGGCGCTGCCGCCGCTGGGCGTAATCCCAAGTGTGCGCCAAGGCTGCTACGGCACGTGACGCTGATGGATAGCAATATTTGCCTGTAGCGCGCACTGTTTCGGGGCCCGGGTTGTTGGGATCAGCTACCGCGAACTCGGTCGCAATGAGCACCGGTTTGCCCGATGTTTCCGACGCTTCTGCTGCTGCTTCGGCATAACGGGTGTCTTGGCGTTCGTGGTAGGCCACGATCCGTTCGAGGCCATAATCGGGGTAAAATCCGCCTTCGCGTTGAAGCCGGGCCTGGTTGGACTGGATGCCGATTCCCAGAAACAACACCGCGTCGATGGCCGGGTGACTGGCGACAATGGTGAGAATGTCCGGGACGGTGTCGCGGGTCTCGCCACCCGCTATGTCAATCGGGTTGTTGCGACTCCACCGGGGTGGAACCAGCTTGGCGATGTCGTCAAAAAGATCCTGCGGAAGGTCGGCGAGTTCCAGTCGACTGCCCGAAATTGCGTCGGCGGCAAGCACCCCCCAACCGCCAACAGTCGTGACTACGGCAACCCGAGGACCCTTCGGCAACGGTTGGGTCGCAAACGTGGCGGCAGTATCAAACGCTTCTTCAAGACCGTCCGCTCGGACGGCACCTGCCTGACGGATTGCTCCGTCAAATACACGATCATTTGTCGCTAGTGATCCGGTGTGGCTTGCCGCAGCCTTGGATCCCTCGTCGGATGCGCCGCCCTTCACCAGGACAATCGGCATTTGTGCGGCAACCGAGGTGACCCGGTCCATGAACGCCCGCCCGTCGGTAAGCCCCTCGACGTAGGCCAACGCAACTGACGTGGCGTCGTCGGTGCCGAACCATTCGAGGTAGTCGCTGACATCGAGCATGGCCGCGTTACCAGCACTAATTGCCCGGCTCACGCCAACCCCACTGGCGCGAGAAAGGTTGAGGAACGTGGACACCAGATTGCCCGACTGGCTCACCACACCAATGCTTCCCGCCGGCGGGTACGGCGCCACGATCTGGGCACACATGTTGACGGGCGTCGAAATGACGCCTTGTCCATTTGGCCCGGCAATTACCATGCCTAGTTCTTCGGCCAAGGCCACTAACTCACGCTCGGCCTGTGCTCCGTCGTCGCCCGCCTCTTTGAAACCGGCTGAAGTAATAAAGGCCGCCTTTATGCCTTTGGCCGCAGCCTGCCGCAAGAGACCGGGGACGACCTTGCCGGGGGTGCAAACAAAGACCAAGTCGGCGGCACCGTCAGGGATCTCATCAAGTGACCCAACGGTCTGAACGCCGAGCACATTTTCGGCTTCGAGATTGGTGGCATACACATTGCCTTCGTACCCGTTGGCCAAAAGGTTGTGCAGTGATACGAACCCGAACTTGCCGGGATGGGTGCTCGCCCCGGCGATAACAACCCCTTTGGGGTTAAACAGTGGCGACAGATCGCGGCTCATAGCGTCACCAACAAAGCGTCGACCGCAACGGGTTTCCCGTCCACCACGATGAGCGGATTGACATCAATTGACGTCAATCCCTTGACCGATGCCGCGGCAGCGCCTACGGCCAACAGGGTTTCGGCCAGTGCTTGGCGGTCAACCTCGGGTTCGCCTCGGAAGGGACCGAGCAACGCTTGACTGGCTAAGTCATCGATCATCTCATGGGCATCGAACTGTGTGATAGGCAGCAGCCTAAAAGCCACATCGGCCAGGACCTCAGTGAAAATACCGCCAATGCCAACCATGATCGTCAAACCGAATTGTGGGTCAGTCGCCACGCCCACAATGAGTTCACGGTTGCCGCTCACCATCTCGGCAACTAACACGCCAACGTCACCGTCGCCGGGTTGCGCGGCGGCTAATAGTTCTTGAGCGGCAGCGCTGACTGCGTCTGTATCTCCCAGTCGAAGTTTGACCAGGCCTCGTTCAGTCTTGTGCGCTATCGCCCGGCCACACAGCTTTACCACCACCGGGAATCCTATGGTTGTTGCGGCGCGCCCTGCGTCCTCGCTCGACTGGACAAGGCGTTCAGCGGCCACCAATACGCCATGTTGAGCGAGCAACTGCTTGGACTCGTGTTCAGACCACGTGACCTCGTGTGTGTTCGTCGCATCGGCTGTCATGTCGATCGGCTCCCCATCGTTGATCGGCTAACCCTACTGGCGACCAGTGGGGCGACTCCCAACCGAGAAGCGGGTTGCGTCCGCGACTCTTTGCGGCAACGCTGGAGAGGTGATCGACCTAACTTCCGATACTTCCACCCGGCCTTCGCAAGCCATGCGCGACGCCATGTATGTCACTGAGGTTGGCGACGACGTGATCGGCGGCGACCCGACGGTCAACAAACTCGAAGCAACCGTGGCCGAAATGCTCGGATTCGAAGCTGGCCTTTACGTCCCCAGCGGCACCCAGTCGAACCTCTGTGGACTTCTCGCTCACTGCCAACGCGGCGACGAATACATCGTCGGCGACCGAGCCCACGCCTACCGCTACGAAGCAGGTGGCGGCGCAGTTTTGGGCAGCATTCAGCCGCAACCCGTCCGCACGCTCGACGATGGGCGCATCGATCTAGAACATGCCGAGTCGGTCATCAAGCCCGACAATCATCACTTTGCCAACAGCCGACTACTGGCGCTCGAGAACACCATCGACGGCACCCCACTACCACTGTCTCACCACCGAGAAGCTCGCTCTCTCGCCGACACGCATGGTTTGGGACTGCACCTGGACGGCGCCCGCTTGTGGAACGCGGCGGTCGCACTAGGCGTGACACCTGGCGACGTTGCAGCAGGATTCGACAGTGTCTCGGTCTGTCTTTCCAAGGGCATGGGGGCTCCCGTTGGGTCGGTGCTCGTCGGCTCTTCGGACTTCATTAACGAGGCACGCCGCTGGCGCAAGATGTTGGGAGGCGGGATGCGCCAGGCAGGCATCATCGCCGCCGGCTGCCTTTACGCCCTGGAACACAACATCGACCGACTTGCCGACGATCATGTCAATGCGCAACGACTGGCCGAGGGCATCAACGACATCGAGGCAATGCACGCCCGATGGACCGGTACAAACATGGCGTTCGTCACCTTCGACTCCCCGATCGATGATCTCAATGCCAAGCTCACCGCGGCAGGGGTCAGTACCTTACTCAGCGACGAAGGTGGCCGCTTAGTAACCCACCTCGATGTCACCTCCGCCGAGGTAGAAGCGACATTGGTAGTCCTCCAGCAAGTCACCACCTAAGCCAATCCCAACTGGTAGGCCCACACGGGGGTCCTGGTGTCACCCGCGCCTACCAGTTCAAATAATTTCCCAACTGGTAGGCCCAAACAAGGGTACTGGTGTCACCCGCGCCTACCAGTTGGGATGGAATTTGGGTGGAGTTTTAGCTTTGACGCTGAGCTGACTCGAAATCCTCGTGATTGCTGTAGCAGCCTAAGAATCTGCGAGACCCAGTAAAGGCATCGCGTCCGTGTAGCAACCGCCAGTTGTCGAATACCAGCACCTCGCCGGGTTTCCATGGCAATCGTAGCCAGGTTGATTCGTCGCACACTAGGTCGCGCAACAGCCCATAGGCCACCATGAACCGATCCCACAGGCCGTCCGGCAGCCAGAACGGCGCCCGATCGAGATTGTTGAAACTGACCTGCACGACCTGGCCACCACTGTTAAGACGGATGGCCGGACGTTCAGCCTGCAAACTCACTCCTGGTTCGACATAACGTCCCGGGATTGGCACTTGCGTCAAAAGCACAAATGCCTGTTCGTCGACCTCTCGAAGCCGTTCGACCGCAGCGAACCCATCGACCAAGATGCTCGCACCACCGGTCCCATCACGTTCTTGACAGGAAAACAACTGCAGGCCAGGCGCATCATGACTATATGTGCCGTCGGTGTGTGGACCCAAGAAAGTGGTCTCGTACGCACTGTCACGATGAGCGTCGACCTCAGCTGACAAGGTCCAAACCCCTCCGAAGATGCTGTGGCGTACATATCCAAGGGGAGCGATGGCCTGACATACACCGTCTTCACCAGCAGGGACATCAGACAACTTGGCCCAACCCGTCGCGGCGACGCGTTGAACCATCTCCGACCCGCCCCCAGTTGCTAACGAAGCGAACGGTACGGCATGAGAAATATCGCCGGCTTGATCCCACGTGACCGTGCTGGCATCGACCAAAGACTCGGCAACAGTCATAGCCATAGGGACCATCGGGGTTTGGGTAGTTAGTCGTCGCAGCGCCGTCACATCGTGGCCGGACGTGGTGTCGTCGCTCCAAACAATGTCGACTCGACCACCATTCTGCGACAGCTCGTAAGAAACCAAACTCAAGTCAGACGGTATGGCAAACGTGTCGGTCTTTCGTTGGAGTGTGTCCGCATCAAGACTGGCTACATCATCTCCATGATCTCGTAACCACCTGGCTCCAAGAGAAATAAATCGACCATCGCAGAAATGCAACCCGACAGATCCTGAGCCATCCCCGGCAGAAGCGAGCAACGCGGACAGACGGTCCGGGGGAGCATGTATATGTGCCGTTTCGCTCATACGCAGTGGCAAACCTGACCGATCTACTTCGAATCTATCCCGAGTCCCCGGGCAATTATTAGTCTTTGAACCTCGCTAGTGCCCTCACCAATTTCAAGGATCTTGGCATCGCGGTAGTAGCGACTGACTGGCGTTTCATCAATAAACCCGTAGCCGCCAAAAATCTGTGTGGCCTCACGGGTGGCGAGCACGGCCGCCTCGGTGGCATAGAGCTTGGCAATCGCAGCCTCTTGTTTGAACGGCAGGCCCTGATCCTTCAACGCTGCCGCGTGGTAGGTGGCCACCCGCGCCAGATGGGCGGCGGCGGCCATGTCGGCGCACTTGAATGCGATGGCTTGATAAGTGCCAATGGTTTTGCCGAAGGCTTTGCGTTCGTTGACATACCGGGTGCACTCGTCGAGGCAAGCCTGAATAAGCCCGACTGCCAACGCAGCAATGGCGATGCGTCCGTCATCGAGCGTGGCAAGAAACTGATGAAAGCCACGACCGGCGGCACCAAGCAGATTCGCCTCTGGAACCCGACAGTCCGTGAAGACCAGTCCGTGGGTATCGGACGCATGCCAACCCATCTTTCGGTAGGGCGGTTCTACTTCGAAGCCCGCGGTCCCCGCGGGGACAACGATGGTGGAAACACCCTCCTCGGTCTGCGCTGTGACGGTGACCACCGAGGTGATGTCGGTACCGGAGTTGGTGATGAACGTCTTGGCTCCATCGATAACCCATTCGCCGTTGTCGAGCCGGGCCTTGGTCTTAGTGGCGCCTGCATCGGAACCGCCATCGGGTTCGGTCAAGCCGAATCCGGCCAGCTTCTTGCCCGCGGCAAGGTCAGGCAACCACTCGGCTTTTTGGTCGGCGTTTCCAAACTCGGCGATGGGATTGATACCTAGACCAACGGCCGCTTCGAGAGTGATACCCATCGACTGGTCGACACGCCCTAGCTCTTCTATGGCGATGCACAGCGTGGTGAAATCGGCACCCGCTCCCCCATATTGCTCATCGACGGTTAAGCCAAACAAGCCGAGCTCCCCCATAGCCAAAACCGCATCGGTAGGGAATGTGTGGTCCCGGTCCCACGCCTCAACATGAGGTGCCAATTCGCGCTGGGCAAAGTCGGCCACAACGTCACGAAAGGCAATCTGTTCGTCGGTGAATCCAATTTGCATATGCGTCCTATACGGGTGGTACGCCGTGGCGTTTTCGGCTGAAATGTCGGTCTTTGCTGGCGGCCATCGCCAGGCGAACAATTAGGTCGCAGCGTAGATCCTCGGGTTGCACAATGGCATCGATCACCAGGTCGGATGCAAGTCGGAGAAGATCGACGTCCTCGTCATATTCGGCGCGTTTCGCCGCCACGAATGCCGCACGTTCGTCGAGGTCGTCGATGGCCGCAATGTGGTGGGCATAGACCGCGTTGATGGCCGCTTCAGATCCCATGACCGCTATCGCGGCGCTGGGTAGCGCTACCACTGCATCGGGCTCGAAGGCCGGCCCACACATGGCATACAACCCCGCGCCGTAGGCCTTGCGCAAGATGACCTGCACCTGCGGCACCGTGGCCTCGGACATGGCGGTGACCATTTTGGCGCCGTGGCGGATAATGCCTTGACGTTCGACGTCAGACCCGATCATAAATCCGGGAACATCGGCCAGATAGATCAGCGGGATATTGAATGCGTCACACCACCAGATAAAGCGGGCGGCTTTGTCCGCAGAATCGACAAACAGCACGCCACCGGTAACGGCCGGATTGTTGGCCACAACGCCAACAGTGTTCCCGGCCAGAACGCCAAAACCAACGACCAACTCGGGAGCAAAGAGCGGCTTGATTTCGAAGAACGAATCTTCGTCGACAATGGCGTTGATCACCGTGCGAACGTCGTAACCCAATTTGTCGTCAACGGGAATGAACTCGGCGGTAAGCGTGGACGCTGAGTCAGCCGGAGCGAACACCGGTGGTGCTTCCTCCCAAGATGTTGGCAAGTAGGAAAAGATCGTCTTGGCCTGGTCGATGGCATCGGCGTCGTCGACCGCCAACTGATCACCACAACCAGAAACCGTGGCGTGCATACGAGCGCCGCCCATTTCTTCGAGGGTTACCTGCTCGCCAATAACCTCTTCGGCCATGCGCGGCGAGCCGAGATACATCGAGGCGTTGCCCTCCACCATTATCACCACGTCGCAGAACGCCGGAACATAGGCTCCCCCTGCCGCGGAGGGGCCGAACAAGCAACAGATCTGCGGGACCCGACCCGACAGCTTTACCTGATTGTGAAAAATGCGACCAGCTCCGCGGCGTCCCGGAAAAAGCTCGACCTGATCGGTGATGCGAGCACCAGCCGAATCAACAAACCAAAATATGGGGAGATCGTTCGCGAGTGCCTTCTCGGTTAGCCGGACCATTTTCTCGACCGTGCGGGCTCCCCATGAACCGGCTTTGACGGTGGGATCATTGGCCATCACTAAGGCAGGGCGACCGTCAACCAATCCCTGCCCGGTGACCACTCCGTCGGCGGGATAACCATCGCTAAGTGCGTTCGCTAACTGGCCATCCTCGACAAAGGTGCCTTTGTCAAAGAGCAACGCAACACGCTCGCGCACATGCAACTTGTTGTCGCGGTCCAAACGCTCGGCGCCTTTTTCGGTTATTGCCATGGAGGCCGCAACTGCTGCCTGCATCCGGTCATCCATAGGCTTCCCCCGAATCTGCTAGTTGATCGTCACTCTAGTGCCCGACGTTGCCACCTACCCAAGCAGAGTTACGCATCCGAACCGGTTAGTCGGTTTGTCAGCCGCGACGGCGGTCGAAACACCAGCAGAGCGACAACGTTAAGGTTGACGGCAATGATGAGCGGAAAGGTGTAACCGCCCGTTTGGTCTTCGGCCAGACCAAGTAAGAATGGCCCGGCGGCTGCGGCCAAACTCATCACTACTTGCTGCATGCCCATCATCTTTCCAATGCGACGGTGACCAAACAATTCGGCGGCGTACAAGCCTTGCAGCGGAGCAACACTGCCGAAGGCCACGCCCGTGATAATTGCGAAAATCCACACCGTTGACAATGGCCCCGCGAACAAAAGCGCCGTCGTACCAACTCCCATGAATACATAGGTGAGGCGCAACGCGCTAACGAGACCTAGTCGATTGACCAGCGGGCCAACCATGCCGCGACCAGGAAGGGACAACAATCCACGGATCGTGGCGATTGTGGTGGCGGTTCCTAAGGCAACCCCCGTCGCCTCAATAGCCGCCACGTGGTGGACCTGGACCGCCACCAAGCTCATATGTGATACCCCGACAGCCAGTAACCATCGGCGAACAATCGGCGTAGCCAAAGCTTCTCGAACGGTCAAAAACCCAGTCTCGTCCTCGTCACTTTCGACATCGTGTTGATGTTCCGAAGCCGTTCCTTTGTGAACAAACAAGACTGCGGGCAACGCGCAGATGGCCAAGAAGCCGACCATCGACCGCATGGCGTCACGCCACCCATATGCCTCAACAAGCCAACCCGAAAGGCTGAAAGCGACCGGTGCGGCAAATCCTCCGAGCAAGGTAAGCATGGCAAATGCCGATGGCCGCTCCTTCGCCGGGACCAGACGGGTGGTGATCGCCATAGTCGTGTTGTAATAGAGGCCAGCACTGGCGACACCGCCTCCGACCCCCCATGCAATCAGAAACTCCCAGGGGCTCGAAGCACTGGCTGCCCACCACAACGAGGCGCACGAAACCACGAGTGAACCGAGCAATACCGGCCGGGCACCGACTCGGTCCAAGAGGTTGCCCGCCAGCAGGGCTCCCGCCCCGCCCAACAGTGCGCTGACCGAAAAAGCTCCCGATACCAGAGCATTTGACCACCCGGTGTCTTCCCGGATCGGGGTTATGAAAGCACCGAAGGCGTAGAGGAATAGCCCATAGGCCCCGACCGTTAGCAAGCCCAGTAGCGCGATCGGCAGTCGCCAGGACGGTGTTTTTGTAGTCGTTGTTACCACGGTAGCCAAACAACTCTCAAAGGCCCTTCACCACGACCACATGTTCGATGCAAGGCGATTATGCGTGGCCAAACCGGCCACTGAAGATCCTCAGACCACGAATCTAAACCTCGTTAGCAAATCTCCAGAGTCTTGGGGATGGCGCCCGACAACACCTCGGGACCATCGGCGCAGACGTGCACAGTGTCTTCAATGCGTACCCCACCAATGCCACGCAATTCGTCGTCAATCAGTTGCCAGTTGACCGCTTCGGCAAAGTCCGTTCGAAGCGCCGGGTCATCTAGAAGGGCATCGATGAAGTAAATCCCCGGTTCGACCGTTACCACGGCACCCTCGTCGAGTCCTCTATCGGTTCGCAAAAACTGCAGTCCGGCCGAACCGGAACGCTCACGACCAGTGTCGTAGCCAGCCACATCATGAACTTCAAGACCAATTAGGTGACCCACACCATGCGGAAAGAAAATCGCCATGGCGCCTTTCGCTACTAAGTCCGCCGGCACCCCGCGTAGTACATCGGCTGCCACCAATCCGGCTGCCATTTGTTCGGCAGTAGCGAGGTGAATTTCCCGGTACTCCTGCCCTGGAACGCAACGAGCAATACCGCTGAGCTGCGCTTCAAGCACGATCTCCCAAATGGTACGTTGCCAGGGGGACGCGTCACCAACAACCCATGTGCGGGTGACATCACAGGCGTACCCATCCACACTGGCCCCGGCATCGACCAATAAGAAATCGCCAGCGGCTATTGCCCGACGACTCGGCGCAAAGTGAAGGACTGCCGAGTTAGGTCCGCCCGCAACTATTGAATCGTAAGCCGGACGATCGCCGCCCGAACGCAAGAACTCCGCATCAATCGTGGCCCGTAGTTGATGTTCAGTTCGACCCACATGGGTGTCGGCTACCAGCGCGGCAAAACCCGCGGTGGTCGCCGCAGCGGCATCGCGCATTGCGGTGAGTTCGAATGCGTCTTTCCGTACCCGCATGTCATGCAACTGCGACTGCACTTCATCGTCAATTGGTGATGACGCGCCGATCGCACGCACATTCACGTTGGCCCGACTGGCCAGCCAGCTTTCTAGCTCGCCTAACGGAACACCGACCGGTTCGGTCGCGGCATGCCACACTTTGTCCGACGCTGAGGGTCGTGGCGCAAACAGTTGCCATTCGCCGGACGCATCAACTCCAAGAACACCGTCCACCACAGAACGACCCGCCAGATACAGGAAATCGGGGTTGCAATAAAATGGATAGTGCATGTCCGTGGCTGGAATCTCCACCAGCCCGCCCGCACGAACCAAAACAACATCGTTGGGGGCCAAGCCCCATCGCGAAAACGCGTGGGAACGACGCTGGTCAAGAAGGGGGCTACCTGGCATGCTCATCCCCACGTTGTACTCGGTTGTGTGATCCGTTGCGCGAATGTCGTGTGACTGCAACACATCCGCTAACCCCGTATCTCTAGGCTCAAGTGTCCACAACACATGGAGATTCCGATGCATTGGGTAAAGCGAGGAGCGGTCGCCGCTTTCGTTTGTGGCGCCTCATTGTTTCTGACCACTTCGTGCGGATCCACTAGTCCCTCTGGGGTGGACAAAGCGATCATTGAGGCAATCGATACCGACTCACTGTCCACCACCGAACGCACCCCATTGGCACCAACACCTACCCCTGAGATCGTCGCATCGCCATACCTCGTAGGCGAAGCACCCTCCTGGCGCTATTCAACAACAACTATCGACGGCAAGCAGGAGAACGACACACTTACCGTAGAATCGCCCATTTTCGAAGGCGGCACGTTCCAAGATGCCCTCAACTCGCCCCTGCTTCCTTCATTCTTCGATGCCCTCATCGCCGACTTTCATGCCGCGGCAGGCCAAAACCCCGAACTTGAAACCCACAGCACAGTGACCGGCACAGTGCTCTTTAGCTCGCCAGGGCTCGTTAGTGTCAGCTACCACGCCACCCTCGATACCGCGTCAAAGCCACGCGAGGTGACCTATCACGCATTTATCTTCGACTTGGTGGAGCAACGCTTTGTCCTCCCCGACGAACTCTTTGTCAATAGTGCGGCACAAGAGCGAGTCGGCGACCTGATGCTTGGTCTCGTCGCCCAAAAGTACGGCATCGAACGCGACGATCTCGACCTATCCGCATGGGACGATGGGCTTGCCTCAATCGTGCCGACATCGGCTGGATTGCGGATTTCATTCGGTCGCGGGCTCATGGTTTCTGACCTCTTCGCCAATGGCGCCGTGGTCGAAATCCCGTGGGGTCGTCTCCATGGTCTGATCCGAGCCGAAATCATCGACCTTCGCGATGCACCGCACGGTGTTGAAATCGTCAAGTCCGACCTCGGATTACCAACTGTTGAAGGAACGGCGACCAGCCTCGAACCCGCCCTTCCTTTCGGAACCCCAACCGACGATGTACTTAACACGCTGGGCATTTTGCTGGGTCCCTCCACGGGGGACACCGATTTCACCGCACCCGCCAATCTGTGTCCTGACGCCGCCGCCGACGCCATCCGCGTCGTTACTTGGGGCGATGTAGACGTCGTGTTTTCTAAAGACGTTGGACTGGTTGGCTGGTTTGTCACGAACCGTGGCTTTGGCAACGGATCCAACTTCACGGAGCAGGGCATCGGTATTGGATCCTCGGTCGAGCTTCTAACCGCCGCCTATAAGACCGCGTTTGCCAACCCCTCATCAGCCGACACCGATAAAGAAATACCCTTCCAAGCTGTCCTTAACTCCGCGGCCATCGGCGGCACAGTAAGCGACGGGGTAGTTACCAACCTGTGGGCCGGCCTCCGGTGCGAACTACCCGAAACCTAACACTGACAAATTAGCCGATAGGTCGATCAGGATCTGCTCCCCACTCGGACCAACTCCCGGTGTACAACTGGACGTTGGTATGGCCGAGCAGACGGAGGGCTAACAAGTCGGCGCTCGCACTTACGCCAGACCCGCAGTAGACCACAACGGGTTGATCGGGATCATCAATCCCAACCTTGGCGTAGGCCGATGCCAGTTGACTCGTAGTTTTAAAATCCGTAGTCCCGTCCACGAAATTTTCGGTATTGGGCACGTTAACCGCGCCCGGCACATGTCCAAATCGAGCATCAACACGAAAAGGCTCGCCCGAATAACGACTGGCCGAACGAGCATCAACAACAACGACTTCCTTCGAACGCCCAGCAACTTGGTCGGCAGTGACAAATCGTGTAGACGGAAACGATTGCTCGGTAAATACGGCCGGCTCAATACGTCGCGTTGGCCCTACCTGGAGAGGTTCGGTCCAGGCATCAATTCCACCCGCCAACACCGATGCACCACGGCCCAGAGCATCAAGCATCCACCAAAGCCGACCGGCAACCACCCCACCACAGTCGTCGTACACAACGACGTGGCTGTTGTCACCGATTCCGAGATTACTCATGGCTGCAGCAAAGCTAGATGCGGTCGGTAGAGGGTGACGGCCAGCCTTACTTGCCGGAGCTGAAATGTCGACATCGAGGTCGGCAAACACAGCGCCCGCAATATGGCCAGCCTCGTACACGCCCCGGGCGTCGGTGCCATCGAGATACCAACGACTATCGACGATGACAAGATCCGGATCGCTTTGGTGCGCCGCTAGCCAATCGACGCTGACTAAGGGATTAGTTGAGGTCATCGCAATCTCCGGTTAGGTGCTGGATTGACTATCGACACTAGCCATAACTTGGGACGCCTCAGCCATGGCCCCGGCGAGGTCGTCTAGCCACACTTCGCTTGCTTCTTTCGGGTCACAAAACACAAACACTGCCCCGTGCACGGTCTGGCCCGACGCCGCTTCGATGGCGAGCGCGTAGGCCCCCAACTGCAAGCGATACCGCTGCACCTTGGCCTGGAGTTCGGCGGCGTCGGCGACCAGGTCGGTCTTGTAGTCGACAATCACTAACCCATCGGGACCATCGACCAACACATCGATATACCCCTCGAGAAGTTGACCACCGATAGGTGCCGCTACGAACACTTCTTTCCAATACTTGCTTGCCGTCGCCGCGCGAACTACCGGGCTTTGAAGCGCGGACAATGCTAGCTGGGTGATGAGTTCGACATGGGCTTCGACCCCCTCACGACCAGCATGCACCGCTGCCAAAGCGGCAACCGCTTGGGGCTGATCGAGGCTGACGTCCTGCAGAACCCCGTGCACGGCACTACCAATGCGGATTCCGTCTGGACCTCGCGTAGACCCGAATCCCGGCCGTGCCCCTTCGGAGACGCCCATGGTGGCCCGTGTGGCTATCGCCGTGGCAGAGGTCACCCGGGGTCGTTGAGCCGCGAGCAGCACTTCGTTGCGTTCTTGGGCCCACTGTTGATGCGGGATCATTGGTTCTTGGGCCGGGCTCTGTTGAACGACCGCTCCCGTGCGGCGAACCTCGGGTAGCGCTTGCCATTGCGTAAACTCTGACGCGCCCCAGAGCATCTCGGCGTTAGTGGGTTGCGCCTTGCTTGTTTCCTTGCGTTGTAACCGACAGCACGACACCACAAGGTGATCGACGGCTCGGGTGCATGCAACATAAAGCAACCGGAGTCGCTCGTGATCCTCCATTTGTTCGTCAATTGGGGCGAATCGATCAAACTCGTCGGTCGCAAGTTGCTTGTTGATACGAATGCCGAAACGGTCTGAGTCAGGCGGAAACACAACCTGCACACCCTTTGCGCCGGTGACCGAACGGGAGGTCATTCCACTCACGATGGCAATCGGAAATTCGAGGCCCTTCGCGGCGTGAATAGTCATAATGCGTACGGCATCGTCGTCGGTTTCGGGAAGCACTGTCTCGGTGACCCGACTGCCGTCGGCCGCCTGCATTGCTACCCACACCAAGTAGTCGCGCAGTGACCCGGCCGCCGCGGACACATACGCTCGGGCATGGTCGGCCACGAAACGGTACCGACGCCAAATGTCGCGCGGGCGGCCCTGGGCCAGGGCCAACTCGTACAACCCTCGCTCGCGAGTGACCCGTTCAATGAGTTGCGGCGGCGACAACCACACACGCTCACGATGCATCGCCCCAAGCCAACGCATGGATTCGGCCACCGGATCGTCGGGATCGAGGGTGTCGGGCAGATCAAGTTGATGATTCCATGAACCGCCGTGATCAACCTTGAAGCGGTACAGATCGTCGTCACCACAACCAAATACCGCTGATCGCAAGGCCGTAGTGAGCGCGAGTTCGTCGGTGGGGTCATCAATGGCTCGTAGCACAGTCAGCAGATCTCTGACCTCGGGTGACTTGTACAACAGAGCACTGGACTCGGCGCGGAACGGAACCTCTGCATCATCAAAAGCCTGCTCGAGGTAGCTGAGCGACGTGCGCGTAGGCAGCAGGACGCAGATGTCACCCAGGCGGGCAGGGCGGTGACCCTCACCGTCGCGCACTTGCCAGCCATCAGCTAAAACGGTCTGCACCGTGGCCACGATCTCGGCGGCCTCAAAACGGGCAACATCAGGTGCTTTGCCCTCGGTGAGAGGATCGGGCCCAAGCAAAGTCACCGCCGGGCCAGAGGGCTGATCGTCGCGAGCGGCTTGCAACACCTGATAGGCAGGCTGCGACCCGGGTTCGTGTTGGATCAGCAGTCCGAATACTTTGTTAACCCAATCGACGACACCAGCGGTGGACCGGAAATTCGTGACCAGATTGCGAATCGGTTGACCAAACTGCTCAGCAGCGGCGAGATAGAGCCGTATGTCAGCGCGACGGAACCGGTAGATCGATTGTTTGGGGTCGCCCACGAAGAACACGCGCCCTGGGTCGGGGGTGAATTGGATCCAGTCGAGGACTCCGTCGCCTTCATGCGGCGTGGCTGCTAACAGCAACGCCAACTCAATTTGGATTGGATCAGTGTCCTGAAACTCATCGAGCAAAAGCCGTTGATACCTGTCTCGAAGCCGCTCGCGAACACCCAGACCCGTGTCGGGGTCGACGAGCATCCGCCGGGCAAATACCAGCAAATCGTGAAACTCAAGGCGACCTTGGCTTCGTCGTGCTTGCGCAGCTTCAAGTGTCTGGGTAGCCATGTGCGACGCAAGATTGAGTACCGCTGCCTGGGCAATTTCGGAACGAAGAAGAACGACGAGCTCTTGGGTGGCCGCTACCTGCTCGCGAATGTCCTCCAGTAAACCGTCCCAGTTGCCCGCTTTGCCCGTCTTCCGACGCCCAGTATCGAAACCGAAAAGGAGACGGAACTGTTGCAGTTCGTCGTCGACCCCCCGGAGTTCACGAGCGAACGCACTGAACCCGGCCAACTTGATGAACATCTTGTCATCGCCGTCCGCACAAAAATCGCACAGCCGATCAAGCGCATCGATCCGCTCGAACACTTCGCGAAGGTCCAAGGCTGGCACCGGTTGAGGCGCAAGGTCAACGCGCTCTTCCACCATGTCCCAGCTTTGATCAAACAGACGGGCAATCGCCTTGAGATGACTCATCGAAATTTCGGCAGCGGTGGAAAAAAGTAAGGCCCGCTCGGCCGCTGGATCGTCGAACAGCGTGTCGGTGAAAATACGCCAGCGATCCTCGAACTCGAGTTGACTGCCGATTTCATCCAGAACTTCTAGACCCGGGGGCAACTTAGCTTCGATGGGATGCTCCGCTAACAGGCGTTGGGCAAAGGCATGCAACGTAGAAATCGGCGCCCCATCAAGATCGGCAATCGCCGCATGGATGAGCTCGGCCTGGTGCTTGGTCGGTGCCGGACCATTGGGGCCGTTTTTGAGCGTGTCCACCAACCGAAGCCGTATTCGGGTTCGAAGTTCAGCAGCAGCCTTTTCGGTAAAAGTAATGGCCGCAATCGAATGTAAAGGGATGCCGCTCAAGACGAGCGCAACAATTCGATCGACCAATGATCGCGTCTTGCCCGACCCAGCGCCCGCCTCGACGAACAGGGTTTGGTCGAGCTGTTGCGCGATGTCGTCGCGTGCCGGTTGGTCAATCAGCACGGAGCTTCGCTTTCCAACTCCGCGGCCGTCGCCGGATCGGCCAACTGGAGATAGCTACGGACCTCGGGATTGGCCATCTTGGCCAGCCACTCGCGATAGCGATGTTGAGTTCCGCCGCCATCAGGGTCGCAGTAGTGACAAGAAACGAATCTCTGGGCTCGGGACTCGGCCGTGGGATGAGCAATAAACATGCCAGCGGCGATGCCATCGACCATCGTGGTGAAGACATGGTCGAAACGACGCTGCACAGCGTCGGTGAGTTGGTAACCAATCAGCTTCTGCTGCGATCCGCGGGTAAACCAATAGGCGCTAAACACCGGCGCATCCGCTTGCCCAACCGCGGCACGCGCGGCCATGGCGTAGATCGGCAATTGCAACTTGGTCCCACCCTGATCGGGTTCGTCTTCGGACAACTTCTTGAAGGCGTAATCGGAACCGGTCTTGTAATCGAGCACCCGGAGACCGCCATCTTCTTGCTGGTCGATGCGGTCAACGCTGCCACGGAATCGAAGGGTGCGCCCGTCCGGCAGACCCCACTGAACCGCAGGCTGCTCGCCTCCAGACATTCCGAAGCGCAATTCGGATTTAAAAATACGACTTCCTGTTTGCGCCCGCAACATGTTGTCGCCAGCAAGTACCGAGTGCAGTTGACGCAGCAGGGCCGCTCGATCTTGGTGCCAGAAGATACGTCGACCAGTAAGGCCACGAGACTCGTAGTGGTGGAATTCTTCTTCGGCGAGTTGGGTGATCCGTTGCAGGTCGGCGGCTGTCCAACACTCGCCTGGAGTGAGCTGTTCTTCTGTGGGGCGAGCGAGGATCTCGGTAATAAATTTGTCGAGTACCCCGTGCACAATCTGACCAGCGTCCATAGGGCTGATCGAAAGGCCTTCTTCGGGATCCTCGACCACGTCGACCCGAAGGATGTGACGAAACAAGAACTGGTGCGGGCAAGAGCCCCACGCTTCGAGACGGGTGGGCGACATTGTCTGGCCGGCCGCTGTCGGGTCGGGGAGGTCGATGTGGGCGAGATTGCCATCGAACCGGGTGAATGCGGAACTGCTACGGGCCGCCACTAGCTCGTACCCACGAGCCAAGTTGGGTAGGCGCTCTACAACCGAAGATCCGGGAGCGTCGCCGGGTTGCATGAGCAGGGCCCGCAGGTTGTATTCGTGGGGTGATGCCGGAAAGGGCTGCGCCAAGATTCCCGCTATGTGCGAGTGCGACGAGGTGTGCCAGGCGGCGACTGGCAACTCGCCGCCATTGAGTTCGGTCTCTCCAAGTGCCTCGGCTGACTTGATCACCCACCGACTTGGCAAGCGCTCGGTGCTCCGACGCAGATCACCACGTGGCCACACCAACGTGGTGTGATCCGACGACGCCATGATTGCTAACAACCGTCGGTGATCATCGTTGATTTGTTGCGATCGCAATGCCAGTGCCCCACCGACCGCGTGGCGTTCGCGGTCCGGCAAAAGTGAATCGTCTCCGGCTCGGCGGGGCAAAACACCTTCGGCTGCGCCCACCACGAAAACTCGTTCCAGACAAAGGCCAATGGCTGCTCCCAGGTTGGCAACAAGTACACCGCCTCCGAGGTGACCAACATGTCCGACACTGCTAGCAAGTTCTTGTTCAAGCGTGCGGCGCAATACTGCGGCAGTAGGTGGTTGGCCGATTCCGTCCAAATTGCTGAGCCCGTTGACAGTGTTGACTATGGCATCGAACGCACGAATCTCGGCTTCGGGCCAACCTGTTTGGTCGTCACCCAGGTACCAAACAATCAAACGATGAGTCCATCGTGCTGCCTGTTGCCAGGTCTTGAAGGTACGCGGAGCCGTGTCGGCAATGAGGCGGCCCACAAACCCATTGAGTCCCTCAGCCCATTCGGCTTCACGTTCGTTACGGCGGATCTTCCAGTCCTGGGCCTCCAGCTCTTTCTTGCTCCGCGTCAGCCCTACGGTCGCTGGCGTACCGCTCCAAACGGCTAGCCCAAGAGTCGGCGCCGAGCACCACGCCAGCGGCCCGGCTAACCCGCTCCCATGCCGCGGCGGGCGCGATCATTCCGTCGTTGCGCACTGGCGCGGAGGTGATCACACCAAGCACCTCGCTACGCCGGTAACTGAAATCAGGCAGCCGTAGCAGGCCAAGCAGCGTCCGTCCGGCGACGCTTTCCGCCAGTTTTTGCGGAGCTTGCCCATTAACGGGGATACCCGCGGCAGACAACTGCTCGTGCAGCAGCCGGGCATAAGGGTCAGCCACCGGGTACAGGATGGCCATGGCGTCAAGCGTGACACCTTGACGCATTGCTTCGACCACCATGCGGACGACCGAACGAACCTCTTCGTCAGGATCTGACGCGCTGTGCAAATGGTCGGCATGAGGCGGGGATCTGACCGGCAAGGAGTCAGCCACCAGACCTAGCCGCCGCAGCGAATCAGCCACGGCAATATCGGCGGAACGTAAGCCAGTAGATCCGGCAATGACACCAACGTAAATCTGCTGATCAAGCCGGCTGAGGAGGCGTGCATACGGCGCCGAAATTGACTGTGGCAAATAAATAAGGAGGTGGGACAAACCGCCAAGGTTCGCCGTGCCATCGTCCACAGCGCCAACGGCTGCATCAATCACATCGGACTCGTGATACCAGTCGACAGCTAGCTGACGTTTGACCTGGCGGAAGATGGCCACAACATCGGCGGCCCGCTGACTGGTAGCCGCTAATCGACCAAGGCCCGCCGCGTCCAAATCATGTAGTTCGCCACAGGCGGCAACCAGCGTTCGTTCGGTGGCAGGGTGGTCGCGCACCGGCGCAAATACACCAGGATTTTCGGCCAACGCCGCTCGAACAGCGGCAGCGACCACAGTTGATGTGGCATGCCGGCGATGTAGTGCAACGGACCCCCCCAACTTGTTGGCCAGTTGACTTAAGGTGAGAAAATCGACGTTGATCACGCCACATCGCCCGCCCGATACAACCGTTCGGCCCAACTCGCGGCGAACAGCCACACCAGCCGCGTTACTTGGCACCACCACTGCCACAGGCAGGAACGGATCGCCATCTTTGGCTGTGGCGATCTGACGCGCTAACACCTCCCGGGCTGCGACGCCATAGGAGGTGGTGGCTAGTTCCATGTCAAAGACCCTAGACCCAGGGTGTGACACGATTAGTCGAGGCCCCATGACCCTCGCTCAAGCCGGTGACCCCAGACCAAACATGTTTTCGCACCCGTCCAAGCCGTCGATGGTGATGTCGTCTCGGCGATTGGCCTGCCATTGCTCTCGAGTAAGTCGCAGCTTGATCTCGGAATCAATGTCGCCATTTCCGTACTCAACCCGGTTTACACCATTGTGTTGGTAGCCCAACTTTTCCGACACAGCCCGAGATGCATGATTGGTTTCCCGGGCGCTACTTTGCGCAACGAGCGCGCCCAGACCAGCAAAAGCGAATTGCACCACTGCAGCACGCATCTCCGCTCCAAGGCCGGTGCCTCGATATTCCGGTGCCAGCCAACTTCCCGTCGACACCTCACCCAACTTAGAAAAGTCGTCCGCCTCAATGCCCTGTAGACCGGCGGGCTCACCGTCAACGAATACACCAAGCGGCAGCACCCACTTTGCTGACTTCCATGAAGCTCTGGCATCCCAGTGAAATTGGGCAAAGGACTTGCCAAATTCTGGTTCCTGAGTCATTAGCCAGTGACCAAGAAATTTTGCGTCGGGGATCACCTCGCGAGCCAATGCAATCAATGGCGGAAACTCGGCGTCAACCGGAAGACGCAGCACGAGACGTGGTGTAGTGATCTCCAGGTCAAAGATGGGCCAATAAGGGTGTGCCATCTGCAAACCGTAGTGGATCTACCCCCCACGACCAGCGATTTTCCTCGTAGCGGTGGGCAGTTATCGGGCTCTAGCCCGATAACTGCCCACCGCTAAGGGTGTTACGGGTGTTACGGGTGTTAGACAGCTACCCGCACCGGAAGACTCTGTAGCCCACGCAGCGTCAGGTTCGCTTTCCATTCGGCTTCGCCGCTCGCCTCGATCAAACTGAACCGGCGAAGCAACCGATCGAACGCAATGCACCCTTCCATTCGGGCCAACGATGCCCCCAAACAAAAGTGGATGCCGGACGCAAAGCTCATCACCTGGATATCGGTACGCGTCACATCGAAGACCTCGGGATTGTCGAGCATCGACGGATCCCGGTTGGCCGCACCCAACAGCGTGATAGCGGTTTCGCCCTTGGGAACAGTGACGCCAGCAATCTCGATGTCCTCTGACGCCATGCGGCCATCGAGTTGGACCGGTGAATCAAACCGAAGCACTTCTTCGACCAGGTTCGACACCAGATCAAGATCGGCTCGCACTTTGGCCAACTGATCGGGATAGCGAAGCAAGTTGTAGATGCCATTACCAATGAGGTTGGTGGTGGTCTCGAACCCGGCGGCATAGATCAAGATGACGGTGGAGATAATCTCATCATGACTCAACGCATCACTACCATCACTGGCCTCGATAAGACCCGATAACAGGTCGTCTTGTGGATCTTCCCGGCGGACCTGAATCAGATCATCAAAGTAGGCCCGAAACTTTATGGACGCCCTCTGTGCCTCAGCTCCTTGTTCTGGAGTAAAAACTGGTTCGAGGGTCGCCACCAAAGCAGCGGTCAGAGGACGAAAATAGTCACGATCCTCCAGAGGCACACCAATCATTTCACTGATGACCCGAACTGGTAACAGGTAAGCGAACTCGTCGATCATGTTTACGTCGCCCTTGGCCTCAAGATCGTCAAGCAACTCGTCGACCATGGTCTCGATACGTTCATGCAAACCCTGCACCCGTCGAGGGGTAAAAGCCCGGCTGACCAGCCCACGCAGACGGGTGTGATCGGGAGGGTTAAGGAACAGCATCGGGCGGGCCCCACGCTCTTCCTCAAACACCGGAAGTTCTTCGCCGGCAACGATTGATCCGGGACCGTCGCTCTTGACCCAATGGTTATCGCGCAAAATTGTACGCGTGTCCTCAAAGTTGGTGAAGTACCAAACCGGAAGCTCAGCACTACGAACTGGACCCATGGCGCGAAGCTCCTCGTAGAGCGGATACGGATCGATTCGACCTTCGGGTGTGGCCATTAGGTCGAAGGCAATTTCGTCGGCAGTTCGCGAGGTCATGATTTGACAATAGCCCTGACAAATGGTCCACGATTCATCACCGCTCAACTACGCCGCTAGCCTGCTGCTTCATGCGCATCATGGTTACCAACGACGACGGCATCAATTCTACGGGATTGCATAAGCTAGCTCGCGCCATTCGCCCCCTTGGCGAAGTCGTCATTGTGGCACCCGACCGGGAATACTCGGGCGCCGGTGCGGCCGTCGGTACGCCGATTGATGAAAAGCCCGAAGCACACAAGGTCGACATCGAAGGTATCGACGAAGCATGGGCCGTTAACGGGCCACCAGCGTTACTGGCCATGTTCGCTGTGGCGGGAGTTTTCAACGGGCCGTTTGACTTGGTGGTCTCTGGCATTAACCCTGGTGCCAACGTCGGCAATTCGGTTTACCACTCCGGAACCATCGGTGCCGCCACAACCGCCCGCAACCGGGGCATTACCGGCATAGCGATTAGTCAGGCCATCGACCTTGATGGTGTCGATGCTTGGGGGCACGACAAAGAGGCCTGGGATGCCATATTGGCCAACCAGAAATGGGATAGCGCCGCGGCCATTTCTGCTGCTGTCGTTGCCGCCGTCATTGCTTCACCGCCCACCGAACCTTCCGTGTTGAACATAAATATTCCTAGTGCCGAACTTAGCGATATCAAGGGGTGGCGTTACACCTCAGTTGGCCAAGGTGCCGGTCGCGATATCACGACCGCCAAACTCGAAGCAGACCACAACAATCCAGAGACCCACCTCATCAAACTCGCGTGGGGTCCACCCCGTGACCTCGACCCAATGAGCGATGGCGGTGCCGTCATGGATGGCTACGTAAGTCTCAGTTGGATCAGCCAGATGGATGCCAGCCAATCAACCGATCCCATCAAGGGGATTGGCGCATCAATCGAAGCCATTATCGGCTAACTGCACCGCTTCCCGCAGGGCAGAAATACGCACCGGCATTTTAGTTCTTAGGCGTGGGCGAAATTTGGGTGAGGCGCAGGTCTGGGGTGATGACTCTCTGCAGACCGATCATCACCGTGGCTACCACTGAGGTGGCTACTGCACCAAGCACCAGGTACATCACGATGAGTTGAATCAACACCGCATCAAGCGGATCGACCCCCGCGAGCAGCAACCCAGTCATCGCTCCGGGTAACGCGATCAGACCCACCACATTAGTGCGTTCGATTTGGGGGATGAGAGCAATACGAGCCAGCGGCCTCCCTGCCTGACGGACCACACCCTTGGCGTCGAACCCCAACGCCAACATCGCCTCGATCTCGCCTCGTTCCGTGCGCATAACATTCACGATGCGATTACCCGACAGCACAACCGACGGCAAAGTGTTACCGATGGTGATACCGGCAATCACCACGAATGAAATCGGGTCGTACTCGATCACCTGAAGGCCAAACATGACGGCCAAACAGACCCCTACCGTCGTCACTGTGACACCAAAACCCAGCCACGCTCCACCAGGAATTTCGGGGGCCCGTCGATAGATCACGATCGTGGCAATCGCCACCATTACGCCGACCCACAAGATGGCGAACAAATCGTCGCGGCTGGATTCGACAATCCAACTAAGCACATAGCCAACCACAAGCAACTGCACCGCGGCACGAACCGCGGCGATGGCAATTCGACGTTCGACGCCGATGTGGCGCCACCAACTCAGGCCTATGGCCAAAACAATAAGCACGGCAGACGCAAGAACCTGCCACCACTCAACCGACTCAATCATGGAATCAAAGCTAGCGTCTACCCCATCGGTGTGACCGAACATGTCACCCCAGCGTTCGCCTATGTGCCTTGGTTGCTGGTGCCGCCACACGAGTAACCAAGGTCACCTCATTTCGCGAGGCGAAATCTGGCACACTGGTATGTGCCCGAATTCGAAGAAAACCCGTTTGCAGCGCCACAGAGCGCCGGCGAAGAAGCCATTACCCCACCCGAGACTGCTGAACCCGCCGCGCCTGACGTGGAGCCTGTAGCACTCACCTTGGACCTTGGCAACGAGTCAGTCGACGCGTCCGACACTGCTGATGAAGCCCAAGCTGAAGAAGTCACCGCTGAAGAGGTCACACCATCGGCTACCGATGACACAGAGCAGATCGACGACCCGGCCTCTGACGAAGATGCGGTTGCAGAAGATGTTGCAGAAGACGTCGCCTTACAAGCGGCCCCCGAAGCCGACCTGAGCGACGAAGCCGACGTGACTGACCAGACCGTCGAAGCTGAAGAAATTGTCGAGCCCGTCGACGAATCTCCCGATGCCAACCGCGTTCTGTTTACTGACCTTGGCCTCGATGATGCCATCTTGGATGAGCTCACCAAGCAGGGTTACGAAGAACCCACGCCCATTCAAGCCGAAGCAATCCCGCTGATTATGACGGGTCGCGATCTGCTTGGCCAGGCTGCCACCGGTACCGGCAAGACGGCTGCATTCGCCCTCCCCGTCCTCCAAGGTCTCGAGCACAACAGCGACGAGATCACCCCCGTCGCCCTCATCTTGGTTCCAACACGAGAACTGGCCATGCAGGTCTCTGAAGCAGTCCACAAGTACGGCCGAGGCATTGGTGCCCGTGTACTGCCGATCTACGGTGGTCAGCCCATCCAGAAGCAGTTGCAACAGCTTCGGCGCGGCGTCGACATCGTCGTGGCTACCCCTGGTCGGGCGATCGATCACATCAAGCGGGGCACACTCCAACTTCAAGACATCGGCATTGTCATCTTGGACGAGGCCGACGAAATGCTCGACATGGGCTTCGCCGAAGACCTCGAAGAAATCCTCAGCAAGACACCTGCCGACCGCCAAACAGTGTTGTTCTCCGCCACGATGCCCCCTCGCATTGACAACCTCATCAAACATCACCTCAACGATCCACTGCATGTACGGATCGCCAAGCAGTCCACCGACGAAGACAACATGCCTCTCGTCAAGCAGACGGCCTATGTGGTGCGTCGTGGCGACAAAGCCGCTGCGCTTGGCCGCATCCTCGATGTCGAGAACCCTGAGGCTGCGATCATTTTTTGCCGCACACGGCACGAAGTTGACGAGCTCACCGACACACTCAACGGCCGCGGCTACGGGCCGAAGCACTACACGGCGGCATGGGCCAAGAACAACGTGACCGAGCCATGGGTCGCCTCAAGGCCGGTATTTCCGACCTACTCATTGCCACCGATGTCGCCGCCCGTGGCCTCGACATCGACCATCTCACCCACGTCGTCAATTACGACGTTCCAGCCGCTCCCGAAGCTTATGTCCACCGCATTGGGCGCGTGGGCCGAGCTGGTCGTGAAGGTGTCGCCATCACGTTGGCCGAACCTCGCGAGCACCGCCAGCTTAAGAACATCGAACGGCTCACCAAGCACACTATCTCTATCGACAAAGTGCCGACTATCGCCGACATGCGCGCCCAACTCATGGAAATCACGCGTTCGTCGATCCGCGAAGCCATCCTCGACTCCACTGAAGGCAACGAATCGGAAGAGAACGAGAAGTACCGCGTTGTGGTCGAATCCTTGTCCGACGATTTCGACTTGGTCGAAATTGCCATGGCTGCGATTCGCATCGCCCACGAAGCCAACCGCAACGAAACCGAGGAGCGCGACATTGTCGACGCCGAACTCGGTGGTGGCCGCGGTGACAAACGCGGTAAGTATGGCGACCGAGACAACCGGGGCGGCTCCAAAGGCAAGCCACGCTCACGCCCCAGCGGGCCCATGACCCGCCTCCACCTCGACGTTGGTCGTAACGCGGGCATCCGCCCTAAAGATCTTGTCGGAGCAATCGCCGGCGAAACGGGACTACCCGGAAACCAAATCGGCTCCATCGAAATCACCGGCCAGTTCTCATTGGTTGAAGTACCCCAAGATCAAGCCGACCATGTAATTGATGGCATGAGTCGCGCCAAGTTGCGGGGCAAATCAGTCAGTATCCGCCGCGAGCGCATCTAAGGCTGTAGACCATAAGCATGCTTATCGTTATTTCGCCCGCCAAGGCGCTCGATTTCGAATCAAAGTTGGCCACCAAGAAGTTCAGCGAACCAGCCATGTTGGATCGTTCTAGCGAACTCGTCGATGTCCTAGCCACGCAATCGCCCGCGCAAATCAGCAAACTCATGTCGCTGTCGGAACCGCTGGCCGAACTGAACTTTGAGCGCTTCCAAGACTGGCAGCCTCCGTTCACTCCCCAGAACGCCCGGCCGGCGATACTGGCCTTTAACGGCGACACCTACATCGGGATGGATGCAGCCAATTCGTTCTCCCAACGCGATTTCACCCACGCCCAGAAAACGCTGCGCATCTTGTCGGGTCTGTATGGCGTACTTCGCCCCCTCGACCTAATCCAGCCGTACCGTCTCGAAATGGGCAGCAAGCTCAGCAACCCCGTTGGTAAGAACTTGTACGAGTTCTGGGGCGAGGCCATCACAAACTCACTCAACGAATCGCTGGCTGTGAGTCCAGGGCCAGACGTTCTCATCAACTGTGCATCGAACGAGTACTTCAAGGCCGTTCGGCCCAAACTCATCAACGGACAGATCATCACGCCGAGCTTCCTCGACCCGAGCCCCAGTGGCGAATACAAGATGATTAGCTTCTTCGCCAAGCGGGCCCGCGGCGCAATGGCAGCTTGGCTGATCCAAAACCGCGTGCAAAGCACCCAAGCGATCACCAGTTTCGACAGCAACGGCTACCAATACAGTGCCGATCGTTCGACGCCTACTAACCCAGTGTTCTTGCGGCCAACTCGCTGAGTAGTTGAAGACCTGATTACGTAGCGGCAGCGACCGTTACGCGAATCCCATTGAGGACGGTGTTCCCCGATAGTGGATCACGGTCGTCATGGTCAGTTAGAACATTGGAGTTGACGCCAGCGTGCTCAGCCGCCACCGCCATTTGTGTTCCAGGAGCGTCGTGGCCCCACCCGTGCGGAAGGCTTACGACACCGGGCCGAATGGCGTCAGAGATCTCGACCGGTGCCGTTACTTCTCCCACCCGTGACGAGACAACTGCTGGGTCACCATCGCTCAGGTTGGCAACCGCGGCATCATCAGGGTGCATCAGCAACGTGCAGCGCGGTTTGCCCTTAACAAGTTGCCGCACATTGTGCATCCACGAGTTGTTGGACCGGAGGTGCCGCCGACCAATTAGCCGCATGGCGTCATCGGTCCAAGCGGGGTCCTCAAGCGTGGCAGTGAATCGCTCGAAGTCCGCCACGATTAGTTCTGGCATGAGTTCAACTTGACCCGATGCCGTACGCAACATCAGTGGCAATCGTGGTTGGAGTGCCCCAAAATCAACGCCATGTTCGACATCAAGAAGGTGATCGACATTGATTCCGTCGGGTGTCGCGCCAAACCCGTCGCCGAAAGCGCCCACCCGAATCTGAAGATCCATGAGTTTGTCCGGCACGGTTTCGCCACCGAGTTCAGCCAGAATCTCCGCACTATCACGGCCAGTGATTGGTGATGTCGCCCGTCCTGTTTCCTTCGCGATTTCACCTTCAAGGAAGCCCTGGAGATAATCCTGTGCGTCCATTTCTAGTCCACCCATGATCAACGCAAGGTTGGTCAGAATTTCCTCTTCGGCCATGCCGGTTGGTTCGAACAACGCGGGCGAAAAGTTGGCCACATTTCGCACCGACAAACCGTAGAACGCAGCATCGTAATGACTCCGTTCCAATGGCGATGGCGGAGGCAGGATTACATTAGCGAAGCGCGTCGTCTCGTTTAGGGCGGGGTCGACCGAGACCATAAAGTCAAGTTGAGTTAAAGCCGCTTCGAACCGCTTGCTATTGGGTCCGGACCGGGCCGGATTCCCAGCCACCGTAATGAACGCTCGCACCTGGCCTTCACCAGGTGTTGTGATCTCCTCGGGCAAGATTGCGATTGGATATTCGTTCTTGATTTCGGGGCTCGCTGCGACGCGGCTTTTCCACCGACCCGTTGTCCAACCTCGGCCACCGGGCGTAGCGGGGTCGCGACGGGCGTGAGGTGCTCGGGCGAACATGTTTCCCCCGGGTCGGTCGAGATTGCCGGTGATGGCAGCCAAGGCGTCGGCGGCCCAAGCGGCAATCGTGCCGAAAGGAACCGTGTGGGCTCCCATCCGACCATAAATTGCGGCACTCGGAGCGGCAGCAAGTTCGGCGGCAATGCGCCGGATTTGCTGAGCCGGGATACCACACAACGGTGCCACCGCATCAGCGCTAAACGGTTCGACCAAGTCAGCCAATCCTTCAAAACCATTGAGACAGCTCAGTCGCTCGGCCGCAACCATGTCCGTCGCAAAGATCTCGTGCATTAACGCAACCATGAGGTGGGCGTCGGTCCCCGGGCGGATAGCAATGTGCTCGGTAGCTTCTTCGGCAGTGCGAGTTCGAATGGGGTCCACCACTACGAGTTGACCACCGCGCTCTTTTAGCGCCTGTAGGCGACCGGGGAAATCGGGGGCCGTGCACAGCGAACCGTTGGACACGTACGGATTCCCACCAAGAATGAGAAGGTAATCGGTCCGATCAAGATCGGGAATCGAAATCGCCCCAGGTGACCCAAACATGAGTCCGCCACTAACGTGGCGAGGCATCTGATCGAGCGTGCTCGCGGTGTAGAGATTCTTTGTTCCGAGAGCATGGAGCATGAGTCCGCTACCTACTGCCATCGCGTGATTGTGGACACCAGGATTGCCCAAGAATACGGCCACCTGATCACGGTTGCCCGCCAGTATCGGTGCCAAGCCTTCGCGAATTGCCGCAAAGGCTTCTTCCCAGCTGACTTCTTCCCAACTGTCACGATCGTCGGGACTTCCCCGACGAATCATGGGCTTACGCAACCGGTCAGGATCCTCGTGGACTCGTTGCAACACCGAACCTTTGGGGCAGATGAACCCCTTCGAAAATACGTCGTCCCGATCGCCGCGGATACGAGTCACCCGGTCGTCGATCACGGTGAGTTCTAGCCCACAGGTTGCTTCACAAAGGGGGCAGGTCCGGTAATGCAGTTGCGGTTCACTCATGGGCGAACGTTAGTTGTTCAACCCGACGCTAACCAAGATGCTGTTTGAACTCTTCGGGATTCGGTGGCGGGTGTGCCACTAGTAGCGCCTGACCCCTGCGGTCTGTCAGACTCTGCTCACACGAGGCAGGGAAATATGATGGCAGATCACGTAGTACTTCCACCCAATGGCCGCACGGTCGATGAAGTGCTTGACGATATTGGCTCGCTACGACCCGAAGACATCGATTGGCGCGGCGGCAAGGCGTTTAGCTTGGTATACAACTCGGCCGATGACGATCTAGAGCGCATTCACCATGCAATGGCCAACGAGTATCTGCACGACAATGCGCTGAACCCATTTGCTTACCCGACGCTGCTGCGAATGGAGAAGGAACTGGTGTCTATGGCAGCCGATTTGTTGGGGGGTCCCCAACGTTGCGGTGCGCTCACCAGTGGTGGCACTGAGTCGATTTTTTGTGCGTTACAAACTGCTCGAGACATTGCCTTGGATCGGGGTATTGCCAAGCCTGTAGCAATTGTTCCTTCGACTGTGCACCCGGCATTTACTAAGGCTGGCCACTACTTACAGATGGAGATCCGCCGCATCCCGGTTGGCGACGATGGGCGTGCTGATGTCGCAGCAATGGAGGCATCGATTGATGCGAACACAATCCTGCTGGTGGGTTCGGCCCCTTGCTACCCGTACGGCGTGATCGACCCCATAACCGAAATCGCCGCCACCGCCTCAGCGCGCGATTTACTGTGCCATGTTGACGCCTGCCTGGGTGGTTGGATGCTGCCGTTTTGGGAGGCTCTCGGCGAAGATGTCCCGCCCTGGGACCTGTCCGTTCCTGGCGTAACTTCGTTGTCCGCCGACATCCACAAATACGCCTATAGCTATAAGGGCGCCTCCGTTGTCTTGTACAACGACCGATCCTTCCTTACCAAGCAGCACTTCATCTTTGACGACTGGCCCGGCGGCCTCTACGCCTCGGCTACCCCCGCGGGCACCCGCCCCGCTCCCCCGATCGCCGGGGCATGGGCCACGTTGCAACATCTCGGCTACGCCGGACTGTTGGCCAAGGCCGAGATTGTACGGGACACGACCGAAGCCATGCTCACCGGAATCCGCTCGATCGGTGATCTGCGTACCGTGCACGAACCGGACATGTGCGTGGCGTGTTTCACGTCAGACACCAAAGACACCAATGCCATCGCCGATGTCATGGAAGCGAAAGGCTGGCGACTCGATCGCCAAAACGAAGGCCTACATTTCATGGTCTCACCGGGCCACGCCCCCCACGTCGACCAGTTTCTCGAAGACCTTACATTTGCGTACAAAAACCACGACGAAGCGAAAGATGTCATGGCCCGCTATGCGGCTACCGCCGAATAGCTCCGGTTAGGGCCGCGGCCACTAGGCCGCTATCCCGGCAAATTAGCTCAAAGTAAGTACAAATATTTAACCAACATCATCGCGAATACTGATGTCCAACGTGAAGGAAACATTACCCCGAAGAGCGTTGGTTGTAATCAAATATTGGCCGGTCTCAGGAAGGGACGCCGAGAAATCAAATCCTTGGACACCAATTTCGCTGAGCAAGACTTCTCCACTGGGTGTTAACACATCAAACGAAGCGTTTTCTTCCAGTGAAGTGATCGAAATATCTATACGTTGACCAGCCGTTGCGACTAGCTCGTAAACGGGTCCTGTTTCACCGCGTAACATGCCTCCGCTGATAGAGGTACTAGAGCTTCCAGCTTCGAACTGCACCGAAATGAATTCGACTGGGTCGGTAATCAACACGTCAAAAATGTAAGAAACATTACCGCGTAAAGGGTTTATGTAAATGAGGTAATCACCGTCTACGGGAAGCAAAATTTTTGTTTCCTCACCACCAGTTACCAATTTCTCGCCGTTCGGGGCTTCTAAATCTAAAGAAGCATTATCTTCAAGAGATGTGAGCTTTAACTGCATCAATTGTTGAGCGTTAGCACGCAAAACATATATTCGGCTGGCCTCACCTTGGAGGATCCCATCCTCGATCCGTGCGCCAATATCACCCGTTGTGAACTGAATACGCTGTGCTGGTCCAGAATTTACATTCGGTTCTTCTTCGACCGTCACGTCGCCTGTTGCAGTGTCGGTACTTGACGTAGCTTCGGCCGTCTCTTCCACCGTCTCATCAGACTTATCGGTATCAGTATCTCCGTCGTTACTTGTCACTTCTTTGGTTGCCTGATCAGTTTCTTCAATTTGTGATGCACTGGTTTCAGGCGTTTGACCATCAGATGAACTACTACAACCTGTCAGAAAAGCTACGACTAAAACAAAAACAGTAAGAGCCTTTATCGTCGGTCTACGTGCGAAAAAGTTAACTAGGTTCATGAGCGGCTCCTATAGATGTTGCCTCGGCGATTATAGAGTTTCAATGGTGAGTCTCAGGATCTTCTCTTGTGAAGAATCTGGCTCCTGCTGGTGTGCGCCTTGACTCGACGGCGGCGATTGGTCCCGTTTTTTCGTGCAGCACAATTCTTGCTTCTAACTCCGATGGGCCATCGTGATCTGCGATGCAGATCCGCCTTGGGTAACGATCTACCTGATCTTGCACATTGGTGGAACGGAACCCTTCAGCCGGTGGTGTTGACCCGTATATACCGAAGGCCTGTTTCGTGGCGTGGCCACCATTGGCGTGAACCAATCCATAGCCTCCGACTTCGCGCACAGCATCGACCACTGACGCAATGGAGTGGGTCACGTAGTTGTTCATCGGTCCGCCGAAGAACGTGAGACCACCCGTTTGGGTGAGCTGCCTATCCATACCGATCCCAAGTTCGCGCATGGTGAGCTGCACCACCGACGGGAAACATGAATACAAATCCAGTGTGGCGACATCGTCCACACCAATGCCAGCGAGGCTCAGTGCGGCGGTACCTGACTCGTAGATCACGGGTGATCGATCCCACCGGTCACGTTCAGAAATCCTGACGAGGGCGGTGGCCTCGGCGTTGCTGTGCAGGTAGACCCACTTATCTGCGGAGATTTCCATTCGGCGGGCCGCGGCGACCGAGCACACAATTACCGCTGCTGCTTGATCTACAAACCAGTTGGAGACCATGGCCATGGTGTAGGGCTCGACGACCATGCGATTATCAGGACTTGGGGTAACAATTTCATCGGCCGTGAGGGACCGATGCGACCACGAAAACGGGTTGGCTACTGCAACCTTGTTGTAGCCCTCCCACAACTGGCCAACGTGAGCCATGTGCTCAGCCGGGGAGCGGCCCGAAGCCAACTGAATAGCTGATTCGAACAACGGGTAAACATGCACGGGCATGTCGAGGCCTACTGCTTCGGCCGCAGGATCGGTCATATCGAGGGCCGACCCCACCTTGACCGCAGGGTCAAGCTCGGCCCCCGACGTAACCAACTCCCGATCGACCTTGCCTAACTGACGGCGGGTATAAATCGATTCGCCGCCGACCACCACCCCTACGTCGAGTTCGCCGTTGACGATCTGCTCACCCAGCATTGCCATCGAAGCCTGCGGAGTATTGCCCCCGACTTCGGTGATGGCACTGGCCGCATCAGGCGAGCCAACTCGATCAGCAACCATGCGTCCTGGGTCGGGGTAAGACCAGATTCCGGTCACAGTGATGATTCGATCAATCGCCGAAAGAAGCCCGACACCGGCGGCATCATTACCCGCCAAGCGCACGGCTTGGGTCATGAGGTCAACCGGTTCTAGCGGGCTATCAATATCGCACTCATGACGAAGCTGCCCAACGCCAACAATGACGGGAAGTCGCGAGTCGTCCATCTCTTGAGCGTAGCCAACGGCCCTTCACCCGCGAGAGTCAGACGGTGGGGACAGAAGCGCCAAACTGTTGCAATACCCGGCCCTGGCCCCATCAAAGGCAACTGCTCGTACAACACGCAGTCGCAAACCGGAACCTTTTTATTCGACTCGCTCCGACCTGGCCGCTAGCCACCGCATGGGCGGGTCATCCCCTTGCCTGCATAGGCTGATCGCATGGCATGGGACCCGTCGCAATATCTTCGATTTGAAGGTCACCGGATTCGTCCGGCGATCGAGTTGCTTCAGCGCATAAATCTTGATGCACCCGATCAGATAGTCGATTTGGGCTGTGGTACCGGCAACACCACCGCTCTGCTACGCAATCGGTGGCCTGAGGCTGACGTAACAGGAGTCGACAACTCCGGGGCCATGTTGGCCATTGCTGAACACGACTACCCCGATGTCAACTGGGTTGATGCCACCATCGAAACGTGGGAACCCAATGCGCCGATGGACCTGATCTTCGCCAACGCTGCATTGCACTGGGTTGATGATCACGACCAACTCATACCTCGTTTGGCATCATTTTTGAAGCCGGGCGGGGTCTTGGCATTTCAGGTTCCCGACAACGTGAACGAACCCACGCACCAACTTGCCTATGACACGGCATTCCGTGGCGAATGGGCTGATGTGCTTGGACCACTCGAACGGCCGTGGCCCGTACGACCCCCCGTTGACTACACCCGCATCCTGACTCCGTTGGCTCAGTCTGTTGATGCCTGGAGTACTACCTATGTGCAGTCAATGGCCGGCAAGAACCCCGTGGCCGAATGGACCAAGGGGTCGGTACTTCGGCCTATGTTGTCACTGCTGACCGATGCCCAGGGCGAGCAGTTCTTCGCCACCTATGCGGCCCGTATCCTTGAGGCATACCCACCCGAGTCCGATGGTTCTACGTTGCTCACCTTTCGGCGAGTATTTGCGATTGCCGTTCGTTCCGACGAGACCTAGTCGGTGAAGAATCCGCCATCGGGGTGCAGGATCGTTCCGGTGAAGTAACTGGATTCATCGCTGGCGAGGAAGACCGCGCAGTCGGCTATTTCTGATGGCGCGCCGCGCCGGCGAAGCGGAATGTTGTCGTTTAATTGCGCCACATTCTCTGCGGGCATCAGGTCGATGACAGCCGTCATGTTGGTTTCGATAAAGCCAGGTCCAATGGCATTGATCCGCACACCTGCGGGACCAAACATACGAGCCGCTTTCTTGGTCAACATCCATACGCCGGCCTTACTAACTGTGTAGGCCAATGGTCCGGCATTAGGGTTCTTGGCGGCCACGGAAGCGACCGTGATGATCGAACCCTTGCCTGCTTCGAGCATGTGCGCTCCACAGGCCTGAACCGCGTGCATGGTGCCAATGAGATTAACCTCAATCACTTTGTGCATTTCATCGATGTCGGCCTCAATGACGTCCCAACCAGGCCGTTCGATGTATTCGAGCGCCTTGCCCAGCATCTTTGCATCAGCTTCGATATCACCAGAGTTGTAGTCGGCATGGGTGATTCCTGCTGCGGTCATCAATATGTCTAGTGAACCATAGGTATCCATTGCCGCAGTAGCCATCGCATCGTGGTCACCACGATTGGTGACATCGAGTCGCAGAGCGATCGCTTGCCCACCAGCTTCGACGATTTCGGCCGCAACAACCTCAGCTTTTTCGGCCTGAATGTCACCAAGCACGACGGCGGCGCCCTCTTCGGCAAATTTGAGTGCCGTGGCTCGCCCGATGCCGTTTCCTGCGCCCGTCACAACCGCTGTACGTCCAGTAAGTCGATCTGCCATGAAATAGTCCCTTAGCGGGCTAAATCAGCCCTATGGAATCAAGCCGGGGATGGCCCATTCACTACCGGAAGCAATCCGGTAGTGAATGGACCATAGTGCGAGGGTCCCAGCACCCAGAAATCACCAACTGGTAGGCCCAACACACACCCCAACCCCCAACGGGGCCTACCAGTTGGATGGTGGTGGGGTTCACCTCATCAAGTGCGCTTTTGCCACCAAACCAAACTCGAAAGAATGCGAAATCTGACAATCGCCATTCAATTGGTGCTAGATCTGGATAGAACGGGAGCGTAGTTGTCGCCCTTGATACAACGTGGTTTCAAAGGGTTCGACCGTCTCATCGCTCGTCCCCCTTCTTTGGAGCACTCTGTGCGTCGCACAAAAATCGTTGCCACTATTGGCCCTGCCTCTCGATCTCCCGAAACGCTCATCGCCATGATGGAAGCAGGTCTCGATGTCGCCCGCATTGGCATGGCCCATGGCTCACTCGAAGATCACCTTGAGACCTACCAACTCGTGCGCGAAGCCGCGGCGGCGTGCAACAAAGACATAGCCATACTAATCGACCTTCCTGGTCCCAAGGTTCGTTGCTCCCCATTCGAAGAGGGTGGAACTCGCCTCAAAGACGGTCAAGCCATCACCATCATCGCAGGCGGTAAATCGAGCAACGACAAGGTCATCTCAATCGACTACGAAAGCGTGGCTGAAGACGTCATGATTGGCGATCAGCTAGCTCTTGGCGACGGCAACATCAGCCTCGTAGTTGATGCCAAAGAGGGCGACAAGGTCCTCGGTCATATTTTGCGCGGCGGCTTGGCTCAAGGTCGCCCCGGATTCCAAATTCCATCCAATCGTCTCCGTATCGGCACGCCTACTGCACAAGACCTGGTCTACGTGGATGCCTTCGTCAAGGCAGGTGCCGACATGATCGCCGTGTCATTCGTACGCTCCGCTCACGACATGCGCAGCCTCGGCACCGAGCCTGCCCCCAAGGGCCCATTACTCATAGCCAAGATCGAAACCGAAGCCGCCATCGAAAACCTGGACGGCATCATCGAGTTCTCCGACGCCGTCATGGTGGCTCGCGGCGACCTAGGTCTCGAGTTCCCGATTGCCGAACTTCCCCACCTCCAGAAGCGCATCATCCACGAATGCGTTGCTCGCGGGCGTCCGGTAATTACCGCCACCCAAATGCTCGAATCCATGGTCCACTCCCCCGTTCCCACACGCGCCGAGGCCACCGACGCCGCCAACGCCGTGTTTGACGGCACCAGCGCCGTAATGTTGTCGGGTGAATCCGCCATCGGAATCGACCCCACCAACGCAGTAGCAACCCTGGCCCGCATAATCGAACGAGCCGACGAAGAGTTCAACCAACATGTTTGGGCCGACGTCCTCATTTCTGAAGGCCGCCGAACCAGTGGCGACGTGGCCACAACGACAACCGACGCCATCAGCAGCGCTGCGTGCCGCGTAGCCGAAGAAATCAACGCCACCGCCATCATGTGTCTTTCGCGCACCGGCTTCACCATCCGTGCCGTTTCTCGGTTCCGCCCTGCTCAGCCCATCTTGGCCGTAAGCCCTGACGAGCGGACCATTCGTCAACTGCAACTCAGTTGGGGCACTCTCTGCGAACACATAGCCGATCAAGCAACTACCCGCGACACTGTCGACCTAGCCCTCATCAATGCCCGCGATCATGGTCATGTACAAACCGGCGACGCCGTCGTGGTCATCTCCGGCCTATCGGCCAAGACCAAAGCCACCGACACCATCCAGGTAGTACTAGTTCCTTAACTTGGTTCTTCGCCGCCTAGGCGCTCATCACTAGTCGACCGAGGACACGGCCGACCCCCTTTGGTTCTTCAACTTGGTTCTTCGCCGCCTAGGCGCTCATCACTAGTCGACCGAGGACACGGCCGACCCCACGATCAGAGGTTCGCCAAGTTTTTCTTAATCGCTTCAGCAATTTGGCCAGGGTCTTCCATCGGGCCGAAATGACTAAGTTCCTCGAAGGTTTCTAACGGCACATCACTTCGTTGGTTCGCTATCAGTGGAGCGAACTCCGCAGGGCCAAACTGATCGCCGCTGCGAGCGATCGTGACTGGCATGGTGGTGTTGGCGAAGTCATCAAACATGTTGGGGATCCAACCCCCGAACACGTTGCTTTCAGTTTCGGGGCGGCAACGCAAGGTAACTTTTCCGTCGGGTGTTGGCTCAAAACCGTAGTCAACATAGACCCGGAGCGCTTCGGGTGTGGCACTGTCGAAGGGCGGTTTGGCCGCATAGTGCTGAAAGGCATCATCGTATGAGTCGAACTCCGCGCGGCGACGGCGGGCAATTTCGGCCAGTGGATTACCAAGAGGTGCGGAACCCTCCGGCGCGGCCGGGAAAAGTATTGGCTCGTAAAGATAGGCCGCTTTGATAATGCCGGGGAAAGCCATATCGACGCCCACAACAGCAGCCCCACCCATAGACCAGCCAACGGCCAACACCGGCACATCGGTCACGGCGCCAATGACGGCCAAAGCATCAGCAACCATTCGATCCCAAGTCACCGGGGTCGTGGAAGTAGGCAACGGCGAGTGACCATGACCCCGGAAATCGAAGGACCAGCAATCGAAGTCGTCGACAAGGTGATCGGCCACTGGCTGCCAGATATGCCCATGAAAACCAGTGGCATGAAGCATCATCAGGATTGGTCGGCCGGTGCCATGATCAGGACCAAGATGGTGCACGGTAATCTGCACGCCATCGCGCGAGGGGACTATCACTGGATTGGTCATATCGCGTAGCAGTGGTCAGTCGCTGACGCGACGGCCGTCTTCTACCAGGTTGATTTCGTAGAGCACCTTGTCGAGCGCATCAGCGGCCGATATCGCCCCGTAGCGCTGTGGATTGTCGGGGCCACAACAACTCGGCAGTGGCGACAGAATCGTCCACGGACTGGGGTGGCAGAACTGCACCACCGAATACCGTTCACCGGGTTGGCCAGGGTCGGCCACGACCCGATGGATGCCACTGGGGATCACATCGTTAGATAGCCGTTCGAGCATCATGCCCGTATTAATAATCATGTGTCGCGGGGGCGGCTTGGCATCCATGTACTCGCCCTCAAATTTCACTTGCAAACCACGGGCAGTAGCGCGAGGAAGGGCAGTAATGAGATTGATGTCGGCGTGCTCGCCCGCCCAAACATGTGCACCACCTGGGGCACCCTGCATGTCGGGGTAACGAATGGACCGGGTGAGCGTGGCACCATCGGTGAGAAGATCATCAAACAGCGACTCGTGGACACCCAGACCTACCGCAATGATTCGGAGGAAACGACGCTGGACGTCCTCGACCTGATTATGGAACCGCAACAACACATCGGTAATGCCCGGAACCGCAGCCTCAGGAAGAACAGGAGCGTTGTACCGGTGCGGGAACCGGGTGCGAAGTGGGTGCCCGGCGGGAAGATTGGTGCCCCAGTTGAGCATTTCCTTCCAGTCGGGCGCATCAGAACTTGCCGCCGTCTCTACCAACAGACCGGTGTAGCCCGATTGTCCGTGACTACCTTCGACCACATATTCAGCTTTTACTTCGGCGCTCTTATGGAAGAACTCGGCCAACATCCCGTAGGCATCGTCGAGCAACGTCTCACTGATATCGCTTGTCGTGTACACAAACCCAGTGGCCAGGCTGCGCATAACGCCATCGACTACCGCTGATCGCGCGGCAGCGTCACCGTTTTCGAATGCTAGGAGATCTACGTCAAGAATTGCATCACTCATAGTTGTACTTTAGGCAAGCAAACTGACCAATGCCCAAAGGGCCGAGATAGCACCCACCGCAATCATGACCAGGCTGCGAGCCAAAGGCGGCCGTTCGAGGTCGTTTTCGTATTTTTGATTCTCGGGGGGGCGAACCAGTGCCAAGGCAGTACCGAATGCCAATGCTCCACCCATAGCAATCACGAGGTAGGCCAGAAGATCTTCACCAAGAAACATGCGCAGGCCTAACTTTGATCGCTCGTAGCGACATCGAACTCGTCGTACTGGTGTACATATTCGAGCACCGCATCGACATAATCAGCGGAATTATTGTAGGTGCGATATGCAGATCGGAGTTGATCATCGTCGGTCATTGGAGACACGCGAGTGCACAAATACACGGCGACCGTGGCCGCACCGTCGTACATGTTGTTGGGATCAGCAAATCCGTCATCGGTGGCGTCGACAGCAACTTGACGCCACGAACGAGGCAGGAACTGAAACAGTCCCACGGCCCGGTCGTACACGGCATCGCCGTCGAGGGCTCCGCCATCAGTATCGAACACCGTCACTGTTCCGTCTACTGTGCCGTCCAACACGATGCCAAGGAAGGGCGTGGTGACAGTACCGGTGGCATCGATAAAGCCATTCTTGTCGCGCCCATGGTTGGACTCGACACGACCAATTCCCGCAATAGCCTGCCAGCGCAACGCACACTCCGGATAGGTAACCGCCGTGACGGCCTCAGCATGCAGATAGGCGTCGAGCGTCACCAGTGATAGACCGAGTCCGCTAACCCGAGCCCCCATACGACTCTCAGCCAACTCGGCCAGTTGCTCGGGGACCAGTATTTCGAGACGGTCGCGCTCTTGTGTCGCGGCGTCCAATTGTCGGACTATGGAGGCATGAAGACTGTCTTGCTCAGCAATGGCAGCCTCAAACTGGTCGACGTCGTCCAAGAGATCCGCTAACACGGCCTGGCCAACTTCGCGACGAGTCGTGAGATCTTCGACCGCCACACCAACCAACGTATTCCGCGTGGCATTGGTGTAGAGCACTTCAAGATTCTCGCCGGCCGGCTGGCCCGAGTGACCAAACACGTAGCGTGTGACAGCGGTAGATTTTAGGGCTTCGGAAACCATTGCTTGGTCGGTTTGAATGGCAGACAAGTCCAGTTGGCTAATAGCCCGGTGAGCTTCTAGCGCGGTAGCTAACTCGCCATATTGCCCTTCGCTTCGCGTCAGCGTACGAACCTGCAGACGAAAGCTAGCTAACGCGGTTGCGTCGACGACCAACTGATCGCGGAGTTCCTGAATATCGTTTCCGTCGACGGGGACTCCGGCTGACCTTGGATCGATGGTTCCGATACTGCGCCAACGTTCACCTAAACCGACAGAGTCTAAGGCCGACAACAATGCCACGTCGACCGTCGCGTCAAGCTGCGACTCCTCCGAGATTGACGAGACATCGTCAGCTGATGGTTCGGTTCCCGTAAGAGCTCGGAGTACGCCAACCTGCGCGCTCGTAGCTGAGGCCGCCGCAAACACTGCCACGACAGCCACTAAAGCTGTCCACCCACGCATGTTCCTCACGGCAGGTCAAAAGTGAAAGGTTGCAACATTAGTGATCTCCGGGAGATGACCCTGCTGCTAGCTCGAGGGCAAACACCCGAAGGCGTTCGACCACGGCGGGATCGGGATCTTGACAACGCGTGATCGCCGTCTGAATAGCGGAGAACGTTTCGGCATCAAGCCCGCATTCTTCACACATTTCGAGATGACCAATAACGTTGCCCACGGTTGGCCCACAGAGCTCACCATCGAGATGCGCATGCAAGACGCGCATCACCTCAGCACAACTTGGGTCACCTGGCAGCTCTACGGCTGCGGGATCAACTGGCTTGGGCTGCCAAAACTTCCAGCGCAAGACACCACTCCGTACTCGAGAAACCGCATAAGCGGCCGGCGCCCTAATTGGCGTCGGGTATCCAGGGTAGAGGCAATACGAAGTGCTATGCACAGTCGACGGCCTACTAATTACGCCAGGTCAGTTAGCGGTCATCAACCTTAGGTCCTTTGGATCCTCGTCGGCGACGTTAAAAACTGGTCAAAAGTCTTTTGTTCATAGGGTTAGACCCATATTTAGTGCCCGAAAGCTGCGAGCCAAGCCTCGGGAGTCTTCGGGGCGAACACAAAGTTGTGCTCGCGAGTGTGCCCCATCGAAGCCGAAGGCATCGGCGAATACAGGTGCCCCGGAAACAAAACGGTGTCGTCAGGAACCTTGGCGAGACGTTGGGTGAGGCTTTCGTAAAGCTGTGCTGGATCGCCACCCGGCAGATCAGTACGACCACAACCGTCCAGAAAGAGTGTGTCGCCGGCCAACAAACGGCCATCGACCAAGAAGCACTGGCTCCCTGGCGTGTGGCCTGGCGTATGAATGAGTTCGATGTCGATGGCGCCCACCGAAACGACATCACCGCTCACATGGGTGACCAGTTCAGCATCAGTTAGCCCCGTGACTTTACGTACGAACTCGGCTTCGTCATTTTGCACATGGACCGGCACCGACGCGTGCTGTTGCAGTTCGGCTACGCCGGCCAACTGAAAACCCATCATGGAACCACCGACATGATCGGCGTGATAATGCGTACCAAGGGCCCCGACCACTTTGAGCCCATCAGCCTCGACCAAATCGACCAGTCCAGCTGGGTCATAGGCCGGATCCACAATGACAGCTTCGCCGGTTTGGCGATCTCCAACGACGTACGCGAAGTTGCGCATTTGGGTGGCAATTTCATCGCCAACAGCAAAGTCGCGCCCCGAAAGCAACTGTCGGAAATAAAGCCGATCATCGGTCATGAGGCACTCACCGGCTGTGCCGAGGAAGTTGCGTACGTGAGAAGGAGCTTTTCGAGCAGAGCCTCCCGGTTGTGTCCGAATGGGGCATAAATATCCGCCTGAGTAGCAAAAGGTTCCACGAACTGTTCGTGCATCGGCTCGACAAATTGACTCCACTGGCGTTCTACGTCAGCGATATCACGGCCGCGCTCGACGGTGTCGCGGGCTATGCGCCGATCGCGGCGCACATCGGGTGGGACGTCAAGATAAACGGACATATCAACAAGCTCACGAACCTCTTTAATCGTAAAGAGTAATATTCCCTCGACGATGATGAGATCGGCGGGACCAGCGGTATTGGTAACCGGGGCGCGAGTGTGAGTAGAAAAATCGTAAGTTGGAACCTCGACCGTGCCCCCACTTTGCAAGATGCGAAGGTGTTCCACAAAAAGCTGGTCGTCGAGGGAGTCGGGATGATCCCAATTGACCTGGGATCGCTGGTCGGGCGTCAGGTGGGAGTGATCGTGGTAATACGAATCAAAGGACACCACCGCCACAGCTCCGTCGAACTTCTCTAATACCTGGTTGACTAAGTACGTCTTGCCCGCACCACTGCCGCCACAGATCCCCCAAACAGGAACGTTGCGCCTATTTGCGTCAGTCAAGATACTGGTTCCCGTGTCCACGGGAGTTGAGCCTAACGCGAGTTGGCACTACGGCCCTAAGCAACATCGTCGGGCTCGCTAGGAGGTGTCGGTATTTTGCGGCGACGCCACGCTTCTTCGGCCAACGAGACAACTTCGCGCAGCGGCAAACCAATGAGTTCGGCGACCTTCGCGGCATCATCATGCTCGACTTTGACGCGGCCGTGCGAAACCTTGACACGGATCGGCCGACCCTCAACATCGACACTTTCCAACGTGCGAGCCTGTGGCCACCGTTCAAGTTGCCGGCCGCGAACGCCAAGCGATCCGGTCTCGCGCACCAAAGTGCGCCCAACCTGCGCACTTAGAATTGGATCGCACAGCGCGGAAATGGTGTAAGCCGGCCGCCCCTTCTTCATTACGATTGGTGTGATCCAGGCATCGTGGGCGCCGGCCGCGAGGACCGCGGAAATTGCATGGGCCAAGGTTTCACCCGTGGCATCATCGACATTTACATCGAGTTGTGTGACGGGCTGACCGGTGGCCAACTCGGCGGCTTTTGTGCCCAACACCACCTGCGTAAGATTTGGTCGATCAGAAAGGTCGGCGTCACCAGCACCAAATCCGCTGGCCCCGATCGTCATTGCCGGCATGGGACCCCAACCCTGCACCATCGTGGCGAGCAACGCTGCTCCGGTCGGAGTCGTGAGTTCGAGGTTGATATCGATGCCATAAGTGGGTGCATCGACCAGCAGTGCGACAGTCGCCGGCGCGGGATTAGGAATAATTCCGTGGGCTGCCTTTACCGTTCCGATTCCAGTAGCAACCGGGCTGGAGTACACCTCGTCGATGCCCAGCACCTCCAATGCCGCGCAGGATCCGACGATATCGATGATGGCATCGAGACCGCCAACCTCGTGAAAATGCACGGTGTCAGGTGACCGACGATGCAGTTTCCCTTCGGCATGAGCGAGCGCATCAAATGTGGCCAGGGAACGAGTCCGGACACGTTCGGGTAAACCAGCCTCCTCAACTAACGCAGCAATGTGCGCGGCGGTCCGAACAACCGATGTTTCTTCGGTAACCACCGTGACGCTAGTGGCTGCTATCCCACCACGAAGAACAGGCTCTGCCTGGAGTTCCCAGCCTTCTACCGGCAGACGGTTGAGAAGTTTGCGAACTTCGTCGATGTCAGCTCCAGCATCGATGAGTGCCCCAAGGGCCATGTCGCCCGCGATGCCAGAAAAACAATGAAACCAAGCAATATTGCATCCGTTGCTGGCGCTATCGGTCATTGATCGGGTCTCCTTTATTGCTTGTTCCAAGTCGGAACATGCGCACAACCGCGCTGGCCGCTCCAAATCCGTTGTCTATTCCTACCACTGTGATTCCCGATGCGCAGGAAGCCAGCATGCCCAGCAAGGCTGTTACACCCGCTAACGACGACCCGTAGCCGGCACTGGTTGGCACGGCAATCACCGGAGCAGCAGTGAGTCCCCCAATTACGCTGGCGAGCGCTCCTTCCATCCCCGCAACAACCACGATGACGTCGGCCGCAGCAATTGTTTCGGTTTCGGCCAGTAGGCGATGGATCCCTGCCACACCGCAATCATTCAAACGCCCCGGCGAGAAACCATAAGCCGACAGCACTGCATCAACTTCTTCGGCAACAATTTGGTCGGCGGTTCCCGCAGAAATGATCAGAACCTGTGATCCGGCGCCAGTCGATGCTGGTCGAGAATTCCAAACCACAGTGTGGCCCAGAGCAGCGCCCGAGGGGTGGGCCTGCAAAGTTGCTGCAATCTGACTTTCATCGGCGCGACTCAAGATGACCGGAGCGGCTCCTGCGTCCAGTAATTCGTCCACAATTGCCACACATTGCTCAACCGTTTTCCCTGGCCCATAGATCGTTTCGGCCATACCCTGACGCAACGACCGGTGATGATCCACGCGAGCAAAACCAAGATCAGTGAACGGTAATCGACGAAGCGAAGCAACCGCTTCGTCGGCTGTAGTAGCACCAGAGCGAATCGAGTCGATCAACGATCGAAGGTCTACTTCATCCATACCCGCAAAATCTACCGGGGCTCGGCACATCGTGGGACTATCCTTCGCCAAGTGAATGATAAATCCACCTCCGCTCGTCCCAGCCGCATTGGTTACTTGGGTCCGGCTGGCACCTTTACTGAGCAGGCGCTGCTGACGCAGCCTGACCTCGCCGCCGCCGAACATGTACTGTTCCCCAGCTTTGCGGACATATTCCACGCCATTACCACCGGCGATGTTGATCAAGCATTTGTGGCGATCGAGAACTCGATTGCGGGATCAGTCAATATTACGCTCGATACGTTGATCTTCGAATCCGAACTCATTATTCAACGCGAAGTAGTCATTCCCATCGTGATGAACCTTCTCGTTAAGCCCGGTTCTACGCTCGAAGACATCACCGAGGTCCGTTCCATTCCGATTGCGACCGAACAATGTCGCGGTTGGTTGCGCGAACGCTTGCCCAACGCCGCCATGGTCGCCTCCAACGCGACCGCCGAAGCTGTCCAAGCTGTTGGCAAATCCTCGGATGGGTCCGTGGCTGCAATTGGTGCATCCTTGGCCGCCGAAATTTATGGCCTAGATATCTTGGCCCCCGATATTGCCGATCACCCCGGCGACCAGACCCGATTTGTTCTTGTTGAGCGATCCGGCGTGGCCCCTCGCACCGGTCACGACAAGACATCCATTGTCGTCTTTCAACGATCAAATGAACCTGGTTCACTTCTTGCCATTCTGCAAGAGTTCTCGGCCCGGCAAATCGACCTTTCCAAGCTCGAATCTAGACCCACCAAACGCGAGCTCGGTGACTACTGTTTTTTGATCGATTTTCGCGGGCATATAGCCGACGAAGTCGTGGCGGACGCGTTGCGTAATCTCAAGGCGAAAGGACACAAGATCAAGTTCCTTGGTTCCTTCGCAGCCGCAGGCGGCCGGTCAACCGAAACGCGCGCCGAAGCAAACAAGACTTGGGCCGAAGCTAAAACTTGGGTAGCCGACCTTCAAGCCGGAATCACCCAATAACGCTATGTTCTAGCACTGCTCCCCCGCTAGCCTCAGAGGTGGAGGGATGGCAGAGCGGACGATTGCGTTGGTCTTGAAAACCAATGAGGTGAAAGCCTCCGGGGGTTCGAATCCCCCTCCCTCCGCTCTATGTTTATGTGGCCCGGTGTAAACCCGCCGGGCCACAGAACTTTCATAGACAGGTTCGGCGCTAGCCGGCGGTGATACGGCAGTCGGGCTTGTCGACGACGCTCAACAACACATTTTCGTCGTCTCTAGCGCCTGATGGGTCAATGCCAATGGCATAGAGGCACACTGTGTGACCGCCGGCTGGGACGGTAAATGTCGAATTGAATCCGTGGTCGCCACTAATGCCAACAATTTCGTTCACGTCTGGTCGCGTTTGGTTGGCCAGGATATCTATGAACGGAACACCATCGAGATGCACCGCAATATCGAGCGACTGGTTTTCGCTATCGAGGTCGTAAGCCCAACCGGAAACATTCATTGAGGTGCCTGTCTGGGTGACCTGATCAAACGCACCACGCGGTGGCGCTTCATCAGTAACAGTGACGTAGCGGCAACCAATCAACTGGTTGAGACCGTCGAGTTCGCCGGTTTCGTCAACCGATAGTGAGTAGACGCAGACGCGGTGGTTTCCGTTGCGGATGGCGAGGGTGCGGTTGAAGCCATGGTCACCACCAATACCGAAGGCCCGGTTGACGTCAGGGCGGAAATCGGCGGCGCGTACAACCGGTGTGTCCAACGCAACAGGGTCACCAACACCGTCAAAGAACGCGTAAACGTGCACGACAAGGTCTTTGGTCGGTAGATCAGGGTCAAAGGACCAGCCATGTACACGGATCTCACCGGGACCAGGCTCGAGTTCTTCCAAATTGGCGGTGGCGTAACTATTGGTAGTACCTGATGGCACATGCGACACAGGTGTAGATGTCGGCGTCGGTGTCGGTGTCGGAGTGGGTGTGACAATGGTACTGCCCAGCATGTAGTTAAGCCCACGGAGATCGCCGCTCTCGTAGGAAGGTGCTTCCCAGGAGGAAGAGTGCATTATTTGCAGTTTGCCTTCGAATAGGTCATCGAAATGACCAAGTCCGAGCGCGTGTCCGAGTTCGTGAGCAATGAGCGACCTGCGATCAACCGGTGGGTAGTCGGCGGTGGGGTCGGATAACCAGACCCTGCCCTGATCCCAGCCTTCGCTCGCATTTTCCGTTGACGGACCAGCGCAACCAGCGATCACAAACTCTGCGCCACACTGTTGAGAAACGAAGTCTTCCGGTGCCATCTCAATGGTGATTTCACCCAACGACATAGTATTAACTTCAGCGTCGGTGCGGTCGGCCACAACAAAATTCACTGTGGAAACAGTTGAAATTTCCGCGATTACCTCATCTAGTTGAGGGCCAAAATCAGCGACAATTGACGACGGACCCTGAAGCACCAAGGTGATCGTGGGGTACTGAGCGGACCACTTCATGCAAATATTTGTGCCACCAGCGGTACCGGCGAATCCAATAAACCCGATCTCGTGAACAGCGCAATCAATCTCCGCAGAACCCAACACCGAACTAGCAACGGCAAACCCAGGTGGAAGCATGGGGCCTAAATCGATCACCTCAGCGCGCACTGTTGCTGGGGTTTCGGCAACGGCCTCACCAGTGGCAACCATCCCGAACAAAACAACGGCCAACCCAAAAAGCGCAACGAATCCGACTCTCAGAAAGTTTCTGACCAACATTTTCGCAGCACCTTTCTGAGGAAACTCTGTTACCAAGATCTCAATAATATGCTACCTCGTCCCCTGCTGATAAGCCCAGCAGCGGGTTCGCTCACGGCGTCACAATTGCAAATCCCACCTCGGCCTGCTCCAGTGATCCAAATAACGTGAAAAGGTCATTGGCATCACCTTCAATGCTCATCTTGTTCGCGGCGAGAACTTCCTCGAAGGTCGTTTGGCGGGCAAACAGCTCTATAAGTGTCGATTTATCCACGGTGAGTGACACCTCGGCATCGGAATCAGTACTGTTCGGAACGTGATGGACGGCGCAATTACGCAACCCCAGCACGTGGTGCTCGCCAATGTCAGGGAAGTGCCAGTTAATCGTGAACGCTGCGTCGACGACATCCTCGGCTCGTAGCCGAACACCAAAGACCGCAAAGATCTGCTCAATCGTCAGCGCCCGCAGAAGTTTTCCGCCTGGTGGTTGCAGACCCTCCGGTACTCCTACACGCAACTCCTGTGCCCCAGTGAGATACATGTTGCGCCACGGACCCGACTCTGATTGATAGCCCAATTGTTCAAGGGCCGAAGCCTGAAGATCTTTAGCCGCGACATTGTCAGGCTCAGCAAACACCAGATGATTAACCACTTGAGCAACCCATCGGTAATCCCCCTCGTCAAAGGACTCCTGAGCCTTGGCGAGCACTGCATCGGAACCACCCATGAAATCGACGTAGCGTTGCCCAGCGACCTCGGGGGGATGGGGATGAAGGTTGGCAGGGTTGGCGTCATACCATCCCAAATAGCGCTGATAGACAGCTTTGACATTGTGATTCACTGTGCCGTAGTACCCGCGGGTGTCGCCGTACTCAGCAAAGCAAGCCGGCAGGGAGAGCTTCTCGGCGATCTCGACGGCAGTCATGCCGCTGTTCGCGTAACGAATAGTCTGATCGTGTATCCATCGGTAAAGGTCGGCCTGCCGAGCCAAGTAGGCGCGGCATTCGTCCCCACCCCAAGTCGGCCAATGGTGGCTAGCAAACACGACGTCGGTGTCAGCCCCGAACATCTCCAGGGCCTCGTTGATATAGCGACTCCACGCCAGCGCATCGCGTATCAACGCCCCGCGCGGCGTATAGAGGTTGTGCATCGTCTGCGTACAATTTTCTGCCATGCACAGCAGGCGTTTGTCCGGAAAGAAGAAATTCATCTCCGCGGGCGCCTCGGCATCTGGAGTGTTGTGAAACACAATCCGAATGCCGTCTAGTCGAAGTTCTTGTCCCGTCTCTGTGATGTCGATTGTCGGAGCAATAAGCCCAGGCGTACCACGGGCGACCCGCTTTCCTAGGCCAGCATCGACGTGCCCCGTGGGGCCCGGTTCCAGTAGGGATCCGAATTGATAGTGCGCACGCCGACCCATTGCAGGTCCGGCGATGACATTTTCAGCAATAGCTTCATCCATGAAGCCAGCTGGAGCAACGATCTGAACCTCGCCATCACGCACGGACTCTTCAGTAACCACCCCATAGATGCCACCAAAGTGATCGATGTGGCTGTGGGTGTAAATAACCGCCCGCACCGGGCGTTCACCCAGGGTGTCATTGGCCAACTTCAAGCAGGCCGCCGACGTCTCTTCGGTAGTAAGAGGATCAATAATCAGCCACCCCGTATCACCAGCAATAAAGGTGATGTTGGCAAGGTCATAACCCCTTGCTTGCCATACGCCATCAGCCACTTCAAACAGGCCGTGCGCGCTGTTGTATTGCGCCTGACGCCACAGGCTGGGGTTAACCGTTTCGGGTACGTCGCCATGAACAAAGTCCCAGGCCGAGGGGTCGAAGCAGGTGTGCGTCGCAGTGGTGATCGGCCCTTGAAGCTGCGCGATAAGACCTCGGTGAACTGACTTGTCGGAGCTTCGTACGGTGTTCAGCGCCTCTTGGGCGGCCTGGTTGTGCGCAGTTGTGTGCGCAGATGCTGGCTGATGAACGTTGTTGATAGCACTGTCACTCATGCGCCAGTGTCGCACAACCTGGCCGGTCCACAAACCTGCGAAACCGCTAAGCCCGTAATGCCTCGTCGATGATCTCGACGGGATGTCGCGTCGGTGCCCCAGCAGCCGCCAGGTACAAACTGCATCCTGGGTTGGCACTGGCTACCACATCGGCATCAGCTCGTTCGATCGATCCCATTTTGCGCTGACGAATATCGCCTGCCATAGCCGGCTCCATGAGCGAGTAGGAACCTCCAGCGCCGCAACACAATCCTTCGTCGTCTAACTCACGCAATTCTCGAACGAAGGGACGCAGCGCGGTACGGACCGAGCCGTGCGTGCGCTGGACATGGCGTAAATGGCATGGGTCCTGCACCGCCACGACAAGATCAAGCTTGGTAACCGTCGGGAACTGATCGATGTTGTCCGCAATCCATTCGTGGACGTCTAGAACTCGGGCAGAGAAAGCCCGGGCGGCATCGGTGTCGACCAGGTGACCATAATCCTTCATGGCCGCTCCACAGCCAGCCGAGTCAACCAGAATGGGTTGTTCACCGGCGAGTGCGGCCATCATCTTCTGGGCAAGTTTTCTGGCCTCGGGAGTAAGCCCGGCATGCGTTTGCAGCGCACCACAGCAGGGTGCGACATCACCAGTCGGCGTCACGGTGGTGCCCGTGGCTTCGATCACTCGCTGGGTGGCAAGGTGCACATCACGCTGCCAGGCATCCATCACGCAACCCGTAAACATGAAGACATCACGCCCCGATGCTTCGTATTTCTGGCGTCGAATTGGCAACTTGGCAGGTAGGCCCAGTTTCTTGGACGGGACTAGCCGTGTGCGTTGCAGTACGGCCAAAGCGGACGAACCAAGTCGCAAAAGCCGGGGGTACTCGAGCACTTTAAATCCAAGGCGTTGCCAACGCGGCGTAATCTTGTGGTCTGCCGCCAGCGCTTCACGCGTACCTTCCATGAGACGCCCGAAGGGCACCCCACTGGGACAGGCTGTTTCACAGCCGCGGCACTGCACGCAGGTCTCCATCGAGCGCAGGACGTCACTATCGATCGGCGCACCGCCATCTTGGACCGCACGCATGAGTAAAATTCGACCGCGAGGTGAAGCAATATCGTCGCCGGTAACTCGGTACGTGGGGCAATGAGGCAAACAAAGTCCACAGGACACACATGCCCCGAGATCCTCAGCGTTGAGTTCCAGTTTGAAAGCCACGCGGCAAGTATGGCGGCAACTCCCGCGGGAAGCCACGACTCCTCAACAAAAAACTGCCAAACGGGCCACTCAGTTATTCACCAAGAAATTTGAGCCTAAGACGGCCCTGTCCTGGGCCGTCCAGTGATGAGCGCCTCGGCCGCGAAGAGCAGAAGTAAGGCATGATGTAGGCATGGTTTCTGGGGTTCGGTGCATGGTCATGCGGGGCGGCACTTCCAAGGGCGCGTACTTTCTTGCCGAGGATTTGCCATCGGATCTCGAGGAACGAGACGACCTCTTGTTACGAATCATGGGGTCACCCGATGAACGTCAAATCGATGGTGTTGGGGGCGCTGATCCGCTGACCTCAAAGGTCGCCGTCATCTCGCCGTCTCCTGATGATCACGCCGACGTCGATTACCTGTTTTTGCAGGTTGGGGTCGATACACCCACGGTTACCGATCATCAAAATTGCGGCAATCTTCTGGCGGGGGTCGCGCCGTTTGCTATTGAACGCGGCCTTGTCGACCCGTCAAGGGTCGGTACCGGACCAACATATGACGCTCCGGCTTCGGCGGGCGGAGCGGTTATCCCCATCAATTTCGGCGGAGCATTCTCGGGCGAGGTGGCTGTCCGCGTTCGCATGCTCAACACCGGTGGGGTCGCCACAGCCCGCTTTGTCGTAGACGACGGCCTACCTATCTATCGAGGTGATGCTGCTATCTCTGGCGTGCCGGGCACCGCTGCACCGGTATGGCTTGAGTTTGCTGATGTCGCCGGCGGGTCCTGTGGGGCACTGCTGCCGACCGGCAACGTGATTGATGTAATCGACGGAATCTCCGTCACTTTGATCGACAACGGCATGCCGGTAGTGGTCATTTCGGCCACCGACATGGGGATCTCTGGTACCGAGTCTTGTGCTGAATTGGAAGCCAACAACGCTCTGCGTGAGCGCCTCGAATCAATCCGACTGCAGGCTGGCCACCTCATGAATCTCGGAAACGTTGCCGATCTCATAGTGCCCAAGCTCAGCATGGTCTCGACCCCATCAGACCCCGGCAATGGACTGGCAACTCGAACCTTTATTCCTCATCGCTGTCACGATGCCATCGGTGTTCTCGGTGCAGTTTCGGTCGCCACCGCCGCGGTAATACCCGGGTCAGCAGCGCATTCTCTGGTCGGGCGCTTCGAGGATGACACGCTCTCCCTTGAACACCCGTCCGGCACATTCGACGCCGTTGTTGCCCTCGGACCTGGACCCAGTGGACCGACCGTTAGACGAGCAGGAATTTTGCGGACTACTCGGTTGCTTATGGATGGCCTCGTCTACCCTCGGTAGCCGCTCCGCCCTTGATCTCGGACCCCGAAACGTTATTCAGCTTGAGTTTGTAGTGGGTTTCTAGCCCAAGGTTTCGTGAGGGCCCTGGCGGGTGTCCACTGTTACCGACACTGCCCGGTACTCACTGGCTCGTTTGGCCGGTAGGCCACCTTCGGCTCGGCACGCAATGGTGGGAACGATGCGGGAAACCTCGGTCATAACCGTCCATGTCCCGGCAGGGTTTCGAATCCCAACTACGTGATCGATAGCCTCCGCGTATCGGTCGGTTTTCTCCCAATGCCAATTTTGTTGTGCAAATACGGCCACTTCGGCCACCTGAGCGGGACCCATAGCGGCACCCCACCAGCCACGACAAAGCTCGGCAACATCAGCGGGTGAACCCGTTTGGTTGACAATGGCGGTGAGATCTTTCAATTCGAGGTCGGCCCACATTCGCCCGCTCGGAAAAGTCATTGCTGTTGGGGCAAAGCGATGGCCGCCAGTATGGCTTACCCGATAGGTGTCGATATGTGGGTGGGTTAGTTCGAAAGCGGCAGCTAGGCGGGTGCCTTCGGTTCCACAACAGACATCATGGCTTCCTTGGGTGCAGATGAGTACGGCATCAATTCGCGTGTCTTCTACAAATCCAGCATCAAGCGGTGCGTCTGCTAACAGGGGTGCCAACTGTTCGGCAATCGATTCTTCGGCGGACAACTGGAGGGTTGCTGTGCGCGTGCGTTCCGCGTCGCGCCAGAAGACCCGAACGGTTCGTTCTTGTCCAGCCACAGGTAGGTAGGTAAACAACCGCGTCGGTCCGGAGGCTGACTCATAGGTGCCGAGTAAGCCGTCGAGTTCGGGGTGAGCGAGCGCCGGTTTAGGCCACGGGAGGGACAGCGGAACGAGCACAACGAGGTCCGCACGAATCGCTGTTCCCTGCGGGGCAAGACCAATAGTTTTCGAGAACTCAGAACAGCGAACCGTCTCATCAAGGTTGGGCAGAAGAGCCTCGGCTTCGGCTGTTAGTTGAATCGACACCTACCCAACCTAAATCCAAATTGCGTGAGCCAAACCCTAAGCGTGATAAAGATTAAGCAATCTCCCGGATGCACACCTGACCCTCCTAACCCCTACGAGACTGCACATATTATGAAGATTCATTTAGCCGTAGCTCTCTGTTGCGCCCTTTTAGCTGCCAGTTGTGGTGGTGGTTCGGCCACCCAACCCGCCACCGAGCAAGGGGCGCAAGACGCCGTCAAGGCCGGTTTGATTGCGACCTTAGATGGCGATATCGGCGGGGTCTATAACTTCATGAGCCAAGGTTGCCAGGATTCCAGCGACCGAGAAGACGTCAAGTCGACGTTATTGTTGGTCAAGCTGTTCCTCGGGGACTCCGGGTTGGATATAAATTCCTCCACTATCAATACCTCGATTACGTCTTTCGATGGCAGCACAGCCCGGGTTGCCACCGAGTACGTAGGACCGGCACCCGAAGATGATTCTGGATTTGAATTCGGTTCCGACGACGTCAAGGTGTTCTACGAAAATGACCGGTGGGTCGCCGATGATTGCGAGTTTGGCGACAGTACCGAGGTAGACGCGGAAGCTACCGGAGACGCATTGGCGGATATGGGATTAGTCGGCAGCCGCGCAGAACCCGTACCAGCCGACATTGCGGTGCCGATCGGTAGCGGTTACAGCATAAGTTTCAACGGGTTGGACCTAAACGCCGAGGCCACTATCAAGGCTCAAGACGGATTTGTCTCGGACCATGGGCCAAATGAACAACTCGTTATTGCCTCGGTAACCATTGGTTACGAAGACCGTGTCGAACCGGCCCAGGCCAATAGCGTCACAATTACCGCTGTGGGTCCATCCAGTGTGGCCATCGACTCCTGGGGTTGCGGCAACTTCGACAGCGCCCTGTCAAACCAGGCTTGGGAGATTTTTAGTGGTGCCGTGGTCGCTGGCGACGTTTGCTTTGTCGTTCCCACCGACCAAGTCAATGGTCTTGTCTTCAGAGCCACAGTGGGATTCAGCGACTCGGCTGTCTTTTTTGATCCTTCGCTCAGTCCCGCTAGCCCGAGTCCGGTAACGGGCACCACAGGTCCCGCCGACGGTGGCGACTTCTCCGCTGCACGCCTCGCTCCTACACCCAAAGGCGAAGTGGCCGATCTCGGTGAGGGCTGGACAATTAAGGTGCTTGGTTTCACACCTGATGCGAGTGAAATCATCGCTAGTGCAGCCGACTGGAATGATCCGGCTCCAGTAGGTCGAACGTACTCCTTGGTCGACGTTGCGGTCACCTACGATGGCACCGAAGAACCGGCATCGCTGCTCAGTTTGAGTTTTTTTGTTGTCGGTAATTCCAACGTTGCGGTCCATAGAAATTGCAATGTGTCAGAAATTCCCAACCAACTCGACAAGTGGGGCGAGTTGTATCCCGGTGCCGCAGTCTCGGGGCAACTGTGTTTCGCTGTGCCTGCCGGCGACTTAGATTCGGCCGTGTTCTACGCCCGGGCCACCTTCTTCGATGATAACCCTCACGTCCTCGCTCTGAACTAACCTCTCCACCACTCGGTGTCGTAGGGTTACGAACGTGCTCTCAGCCGCCGACCGTTCCATCGTTCGGCCCACACTGGCGTCTGCCGCGTCCACTGCCGTTGTAGCAATGCCGGCCTTTTTGTTGGGGGCATTCGCCCCGACCATAAGGGAAGACCTCGATTTTGGAGCTACCGCACTTGGTGCCATCTTCAGTTTCGGTTTTCTCGTTTCGGTGGTTGTCTTGCAATTTGGCGGATTGCTAGCCGACACAGGAGGGCCCCGCCGAGGCATTCGTATTGGTCTTTTCATCGCTGGCTGTGGAGCTATCGGCATCGGCACTTTGGGCCGCACCTACTTGTTACTCGTTGCCTTTTACGGTGTCAGTCGTGTAGCCGAGGCACTTGTGCAACCATCGGTCAACAGCCTAATTTCTGGTTTGGTTACGGCAGAACGTCGAGGTTTTGCCATGGGCATTAAGCAGGCCGCTCTTCCGCTGGCGACCGCTCTGTCCGGAATAGCTGTTCCACTCCTTGGCGGTGCAATCGGCTGGCGAGGGGTGTTTGCTCTCGTAGCTGTCATCTCTGTCCCTGCCTGGTACGCCATACCGATGGCACCGATGCCCCGGAAACGAAACACAGGAATGCGAAGCCAGCTTTGGCATACGCAGCACATCCGCCTCGCTGCCATGGCCGGAGGGTTCTCCTCTGGGGCCATGATTACCGTCGCTGGATTTCTTACCACGGCAGCGACAGAGACCGCCGGTTTCTCCCCGAGCCGCGCTGGACTTCTGATGACCGTCGGTGGAGCGGTGATGATAGTGTCTCGGGTCAGTTGGGGAATAGCAGCCGACCGTTGGACATTCGACCGTTTCAAAGCTGTGGGCTCGGTGTTGATCTTGGGTGCAGCATCGTTCCCGCTCTTCGCCGCGGGAACCGAATCGTCCATGATCATCGGCACCGCTTTGATATTCGG
>Ga0115000_10000104_pt1 | contig 70948 bp, 73 predicted proteins | sample ArcticOcean_MG_C_6_FD_89690 | JGI IMG/M metagenome (GOLD analysis project Ga0115000, IMG submission 89690) | Marine microbial communities from western Arctic Ocean - ArcticOcean_MG_CB8_128 | ecosystem: Environmental > Aquatic > Marine > Oceanic | place: Arctic Ocean: Canada Basin | collected... | reverse complement strand
GACGAGCCCGTCGGCGAGGACATCGCAACTGCGGACATCATCGAAGACGTGCCGGTTCGTGACGGTGTCCTGAAGATCGGTGTGGAAGCACCCTCGGACGGGCTCAACCCCACCGCCAACAACTTCGCGCAGTCGGCCTACATGATGGGCTACGCCATCTACGACCCGCTGTTCTATGTGGACACCGATGGCAACTGGTTCCCGTTCCTCGCTGAGAGCGCTGAGCCCGTCGGCGACGGCTCAAGCTGGGACGTCACCGTGCGTCAGGACGTCTTCTTCCACGACGGCACCCCGCTCAACGCCGAGGCGCTGGGTATCAACTTCGACCGTACGCTGGCTGATCCGTTGATCTCGCTTGCTGTCAAGCCGAGTTACCCCGAAGACAACCGTTGGGAACTCATCGACGAATACACGATTCGTTACAACCTGATTCGTCCGAGTGCCCACTTCCCGGTCAATCTCACGAGCCAGCTCGGCTTCATTGCGTCGCCGACCTACCTCGCAGCGCAGGAGGAAGACGAGAGCCTCGACCAGGAACCGGTCGGCACTGGCCCGTTCGAGATCACCGAACGCGAAGTTGGCGTGAAAACCGTGCTGAGTCGTTTTGACGACTACTGGCAGGGCACTGACGACATCTATCTTGCCGCCATTGAGATTTACCCGAACACCGACTCGGTGATTTCGGCGGAGCGCGTCGCCAGCGGCGAACTCGACATGGTGACGACGAGCAACCCCGAAGCACAGCTCACGCTGGAAGCCGGAGGTGTCAACATCACGGCCAACGTCCTTGCTGGTGAAGACGACATCATGATGAATACCTCCCGCCCACCGATGGACGACATTCGCGTGCGTCAGGCGCTCACATTTGCTGCTGACCGTCAGGGTTTGCTCGACATCATCGCCCAGGGCACCAAGCCGTTGGCCGACTCGATGTTCCACCCGACGTCGAAGTGGCACAACCCCGACATCGTCCAGGAGGGCAACACGCCCGAGCTCGCCGCTCCGCTCATCGCCGATTACTGCTCTGAGGACCCGGTCAATGCCCAGGGTGATCCCATGTGCACCAACGGCAAGGTCAACATGGAGCTGCAGTTCTCCGGACCGTCAGTCACCCAGACTCTGACCATGGACATTTTGGTCAATGGATGGGAGGACTACTTCAACATCACCCGTCAGGAGCTGCTCCAGACCGCCCACATCACCGAAGTGGCCTTCGGTTTATACGACGTGGTCACCTGGCGTCAGTTCGGTGCTGTCGAACCTGACAACGAGGTCATCTGGCTCGAGTGCGCTACCGCTGGTGCGGGAATTGCCCTCAACTGGGTCCGTGTGTGCAACCCCGAGCGTGACGAGTTGATGTTTGCCCAGCGGGCAACCACCGACGAGGCCGAGCGCATCGCCGCTTGGCAGGAAATCGCGCAGGACATGCACGACACCTACGCCTATATCTTCGTGACCCACGCGAACTGGGTTGTCGGATTCAACGACAACGTGAAGAACCTCTGTGGAACCACCGGTCCTGACGGTGAAGCCGTGATGTGTAACAGCGCTGGCTCCATCTTCCTCCACAACGCCTGGGTCGAGTAACCCACTGGAATGGTCAATCACGATGAGGAGTGACAAGGACCAGTTGATGAGCGAGAAAGCTCTCGTCTAATGCGCAATTTCATATTTAAACGCGTATTGCAACTGGTCCTTGTCCTCTTTGCCGTCACGTTCTCGACCTTTGCGTCGTTGAACTGGATCGGCAGCCCACTTGAGAACATCGTGGGTCCGATCATCGGCGGCACCGATTGTGGTGCCGTCGAGCGAGGAGAGCTCCCCGATACGAGCTCAGCCGGCGGCGGAAAAACTGACTGCGAGCTGGTCCGCGAAGCCGAGGAGGAATTTAACCTCGATCGGCCGGTGCCGATCCGCTATGGAATTTGGGTCGGAGAAATGGCTCGCGGGGACTTCGGAAACTCGCTCATTGGCGGTACTGAAATCTCCGAGCTGGTCAGCCAGCGGCTGCCCCGGACGCTCAAGCTCGTGGTCTACGCCCAGATCGTGGCCCTCGGGCTGGCAATTCCGTGGGGTGTTTCCACGGCCCGGCGGGCCAACCGAGGCTTCGACCGAGTGAGCACGATCGGCTCTTTCGGCCTGTTGTCAATTCCCAACTTTGCCCTCGGCATCGTGCTCCTCTACGCCTTCAGCTTTCGCTGGAACCTCTTTCCGTCCACCTTCACCGAGGGAAGTATTTCCACGCAGATCAAGGCGCTCACGCTGCCCGCCTTCACCCTCGGCCTCGGTCTCGCGGCCACGTATCAGCGGCTGTTGCGAACCGACCTCATCACCACGCTCCAGGATGACTTTGTGCACATGGCCCGGGCGAAGGGCATGCCGCCCCGCCACATCATGTACCGCCACGCGCTGCGCCCCTCTCTCTTCTCCGTCATCACCGTCTTTGGTGTGAACACCGGAGCCCTCATTGGCGGCTCGCTGGTGATCGAGCAGATTTTCGGCATTCAGGGCATCGGTGCCCTCCTGGTAACTTCGGTGCTGCGCCAAGATCAACCGACGGTCGTTGCGTTGATCTCGATCGTCGCCGTCGGGTTTGTGGTGATCAACTTCCTTGTTGATCTCCTCTATGGATGGCTCGACCCGAGAGTGAGAGCAACGTGAGCGGCACCGAAAACACCGAACTCGAAGCCGGCCGCCTGGCTGTTGCGATGGCCGAAGATGGGCCCGACGAAGCGGTAGAGAAGACCCTGGGCTTCGGCTTTTGGCTGTGTATCACCTGGCTTTCGGCGATCGTGCTTGTGGCCATCCTTGCCCCAGTGCTTCCAATCGCCGACCCAACAGATATCAACAATGGTCCACTCAAGGAAGGGCCGAGCTGGAGTCACTTCTTCGGCACCGATAACGCTGGTCGAGATGTGTTCGCCCGTGCGGTCTGGGGAGCCCGTGTCTCTCTGGTGGTCGGTGCGTTCGCCATTACCTTCGGACTTGTGGTTGGCGGCACTCTTGGCATGATTGCCGGCTACATGAAGGGTGTCATCGACCAGGCGGTCAGCTTCTTCTTCTTCGCGCTGTTGTCCTTCCCGGCGCTCATCCTGGCAATCCTGATCGTCACCACCTTCAGTCGCACGCTGCAGGTCGTCTCGCTGACCCTCGGCATCTTGTCGGTTGCTCCGGTTGGCCGGCTCGCTCGGGCCCAAACCCTGGTGTTCGCCGAACGCGAATTCGTGGATGCCGCTCGGGTGATCGGGGCAAAGAACGGGCGCATCATCATTCGAGAACTGCTGCCGAATGTCCTCATCCCCATGGGTGGCCTTGGCCTCCTGGGGATCGGCGTAGCGATGGTCGCCGAGGGTGGCCTTGCCTTCCTTGGGCTCTCCGTGGAGGGCGAATCTGCTGGCCAGTTGAGTTGGGGAAAGATCATCAATGAATCGAGCAAAGGGCGGGCGCTCTCTGATTACCCGCACGTTGCGCTTCTGGTAATCGCCGTGATGTTCGCCACGATCCTGGCGCTCAACTTCGCCGGCGATCGCATACGCCAGTACACCGATGTCAGAGAAACGGCCTTCTAGGAACCAATGTCGGAACCACAGCTTTCCGTTCGTGATCTCAGTGTCCGGTTTCCCACCACCCGCGGCGTCGTGCGGGCGCTGAATGGTGTGAGCTTCGATCTCGAAAAGGGCCAGATGCTCGGCATCGTGGGCGAGTCGGGGTCGGGCAAGTCCGTTACCGCGAAGACCCTGATGAACCTGCTGCCTCGCACCGCCGAGATCGAGGGAGAGGTCACGTTCGAAGGCAAGGATGTCCGGGCCCTCGCGGCGTCGGGCCAGAAGCATTTCTGGGGTGTTGAGATGACGATGGTCTTCCAGGACCCGATGACATCGCTTAATCCCGTGAAGAAGTGCGGCGAACAGATCGCCGAGACCCTGCGCTATCACATGGGCCGCAGCCGACGAGATGCCCTCGCCGAAGCGGAAGATCTGCTCGGCCAGGTGGGTTTGCCTGACCCCGCGAAGCGGGTGGATCAATACCCACACGAACTTTCGGGTGGTCTCCGCCAGCGAGTGGTCATTGCCATGGCGCTCGCCTGCGAACCCTCGCTGCTGATTGCCGATGAGCCCACCACTGCCGTCGACGTGACCGTGCAACGCCACCTCCTCAACCTTCTCGACAAGCTGCGCGAAGAACGCGGCATGTCGATGATTCTTATCACCCACGATCTCGGTGTTGCTCGGGGCCGCTGCGACGATGTTGCCGTGATGTACGCCGGTCGCATCGTGGAGCGCTCGAATACCGAGAACCTTTTCAGCGACTCACGCCACCCCTACACCGATGCGCTGCTTCGTTCGATCCCGCGAATCGATCAGCCCAGCCACACCCGGCTTGATCCAATCCCCGGGCGGCCGCCCGAACTGATCAATCCGCCAGAGCAGTGCGCCTACGCCCCGCGCTGCCGATTTGCGCAGGCGGACTGCATGGAGGCTGTGCCCGAGAGTCAGGGAGTAAAGGGGATGCACGAGTTCGCTTGTTTCCATCCGGCCAACACCGACCGTGGCCGTGAGGCCCTCGCGTCCAACGTTGCGGCCGGAGAGACCGCTGCTGGTCTGCCGGTAACTGGTTACGCCGGAGGAGGTACCTGATGGCTGGATCCGGACACGCGCCGCTGCGCGACGACCCGAATATCATTCTCCAGGTCAAGGACCTGGAGGTTGAATTCCCGGTTGGTAAGGGCGCCGTCGTCCACGCGGTGAGCGGCATTTCTTTCGATGTTGCCGAGGGCGAAACACTCGGCATCGTAGGCGAGTCTGGCTGTGGCAAGTCCACTGTCGCCAAGTCGATCATTCGGCTGAATTCCATCAAGAGTGGTTCGGTCGAGTACCAGGGTCACGACCTCGCTCAGCTCGAAGCCGAGCCGCTTCGCCGGATCCGACCCGATCTTCAGATGATCTTCCAGGATCCGATTTCGTCGCTGAATCCGCGCCGCAAGATCCGCGACGTGATTTCCGAGGGCCTCGCGGTCTGGGGTGACGAACGGGGATCGTGGTCGCGGGACCGCATCGAAGAACTGATGCTGGCCGTCGGTATCGACCCGAAGTACGGCGATCGCCGTGCCCACCAGTTCTCTGGTGGCCAGTGTCAGCGAATCGGTATTGCTCGAGCTCTGGCGCTCGACCCGAAGGTGATCATCTGCGACGAGCCGGTTTCGGCCCTCGACGTATCGGTGCAAGCCCAGGTGCTCAACCTGCTCGAAGACATGAAGAAGCGCTACGGCCTTACCCTGCTGTTCATCAGCCACGACCTGTCGGTGGTGAAGAACGTTTCTGACCGCATCATCGTGATGTATCTCGGGAAGGCCTGCGAGATCGGCAACGCCGACGAGCTCTATCAGAATCCTCGCCACCCCTACACCCGGGCCCTGCTGGCCTCGATCCCCGAGCCGGCGCCAACCGTGGACCCGAGCGATGGTGATATCGACGGTGAGCTGCCCTCCGCGATCACGCCGCCCGATGGTTGTCGGTTCAATACTCGCTGCCAGCACGCCACCGATATCTGCTTTACCGACGAGCCCCAGATGCAGCGAATCGGCGATGAAGACCACTACTTCGCCTGCCACCACCCCGTCGAGGTGTCGGTCGGCCTTTAGGCCAGTTCCCACGTGGTCTTGGTGGCCAGTGGGGATGCTGATTCGATCAATACACGGGCTCGCCCGTCGTCGCGCAGTGCAATGAGGTGGGCGATCACCGACCGGGCGGCCGGTCGCCAGAGTTCACGGTCCACCGCGTCGTAGAGCACCGTCACGATCTCGCGCACCGAACGCGGGCCCTGTTCGAGCTGGGAAACGACCTGGCGTTCTCGCATCAGCCGGTGGGCATGCAACGCTCGAATGAAGGGCTGAGGTGTGGTGACGGCGGCGCCATGGGTGGGATAGAGGACCTGTTCATCACGCTCGAGGAGGAGCTCGAGTGACGTGAGATAGGCCCGCAGATCGCCGTCTGGCGGCGGAATGATGGTGGTCGACCAACCCATGACGTGATCGCCCGACAGCACCGCCTTCTCCTCGGCGAGCGCGAAACACAAATGGTTTGAGATGTGGCCCGGGGTGTGGAGCGCCTCGACAGTCCAGCCGGGTCCCTCAACGATTTCGCCGTGGACGAGGAGCCGGTCGGGAAAAAAGTCGGCGTCGGGGAGATGCTTCTCGTGGTCGGCCTTTGCTTTGGCCCGCTCCTCGTCGGAGAGTTCCTTGCGTTCTTCGCCGGTGTCCCAGTCGCGGTCGTCGGCCACGTCCTCGTTGCCCTCGCTCGTCGCCTGGCCGGGGTGGGGCCCGAAGCCGAGAACTGGAGCGCCGGTTGCCGCCGCGAGGGAGGCCGCCGCGGGCGAGTGATCGCCATGGGTATGGGTGATGAGAATCTCGCGCACGGTCTCACCCTTGAGCCCGGCCAAGAGGCGCTCGACATGTTTGTCGTCGCGAGGTCCGGGGTCGACCACGGCAACTTCGCCGCGGCCGATCACGTAGGTGCCGGTGCCGTGGAATGTGAACTTCGACGCGTTATTGCAGACAATTCGCCGGAGGAGCGGAGACACCTCCGTGAGCTCGCCGTGGTGGGGCTCGAAGTCGGTGACGAATGCGGGAGGCATCAGGTCTCTGCCTCCGTCGCTCGATTGATGATGCCCGCCGATCGCTCGTCGAGTGCAATGCTGCCGGCGGCGGCATGGCCGGCGGGTGTCATCTTGCGCAGCGTCTTGGCGACGATTTCGACCATCTTGTTATCGTCGCCCAGCTTGTCGGCGGTAGAGAGGAACTGTGTCTCGATAAAGGTGAGGCAGACGGCATCCTCGAAGGCTTGGACTTCGGGATCACTCCCAAGGCCCTTTTTCTGCACGATCTCGATCGCTCGATCGAGGGGTGGACCGGGCACGTCCTCAGCGAGGAGCGTGGCCAGTACCGCGGCGTGCCGCTTCTTCTGTTCGCGCCGCCAGCGGAGGTAGCCGTCGCGGCCCTCATCGAACTCGGCGCGAGGCAGCTCCCAGCGCCCCAGATGATGGGCGCGAGCGGCAAGCTGTAGCGCCTGCGTGGCGCCTGGATCGAGATGAAGGACCCAATGGTGCGCCCGCTGACCTTGGAACTGGGCGAGGGGTGCGCCGTTGAAGTCGTTGGGGTCGTCGGCGTTGTACCGATCGATGCGATTTAGCGACTGGGCGAGGAGATCAGAGTCCACGGCGGAAGCGTACTCAGGTCGCACACTCTGACTCGCCAATCTCGGTGACGTACGGGCCGGTCTCGTCGAAGTCGACATAGAAGTCGGGGTCGACCTCGAACTCCGGAAAGCTGTCGAGGTCCTTGAGGTTCTTACCGACCGCGGCGGCGCCGCCGGCCCGCTCGAGCCAGTTGCGGAATGATTCGCCCGCATTGCGCTCGTCGTCGAACTGACGAACCACCCGCACGGCGGCATTGGCCGCGGCCTTGGCGGGAAGACGAAGGGCCTTCTCGCCGAAGTGCATCTGCTCCTGGCCGACATACCCGCCGAGCAACATCTGGTAGCCCGGAGCGGAGCGGCCGTTGGCTCGCCGCTCGGCACCGAAGAAGCCGATGTCGGCGGAGTGGTGCTGGCCGCACGAGTTCGTGCAGCCGGAGATGTTGATGCGCAGGCCGCCGACGGTGCCGAGACCCTCGGCATCGAGGGCATCGCCGATCGCCTTGGCGAGACCACGGCTCTGGGTGACCGCAAGGTTGCAGGTGTCGGCCCCAGGGCAAGCGACGACATCGCGTACGAGTTCGGCGCCCGCTTCCGCCATGCCGATCTCCTCCAGGAGCTCGTAGAGACGGGGGAGGTCGGATTCGTCGAGACCACGGATGATCAGGTTCTGGCGGTTAGTGAGACGAATGTCGGATTCAAACTCGCGCTGGATAGCGGCGATGCCGCGGAACTGGTCGGCGGTGATGTCGCCGAGCTGGGCCCATGCGTAGGCGGAGACCTGCCCGCTGGCGATGCCGCGGACCACGTTGGCTTGGAACCAGCGGTCGTAGGGCGAGGAGCCGCCGATGCTGACCGGGGTGCCCTGACCGATTTTGGTGACGGCGGCACGGTTGCCAATGCCGGCCGGAGCGTCGCCGCGGACCCGCACCTCGGTGGGGAGACCACCTGGGTATGAGGACGAGGCGAGCAGGAACTTGCGGGTATTCAGGATCCGGCGCTGGACTTCATCGAAGCCCAAGTTCTCGACAACCCACTTGAGACGGGCCCGGAGCTTGTTGTCACGGTTGCCGGTCTGTTCGAAGATTCGCAGGATGGCTTCGATGGTGGGAAGAAGTTCTTCCTTCGGGGTGAAGTCTTCGAGGGCCATGGCCGGGAACGGCGTGGTCCCGAGTCCGCCCGCGATGAACACGCGAAAGCCGGCCTCGACCGTGCCGTCTTCGAGGGTGCGGGTTGTGGCGATCACGCCGGCGTCGTTGAACATCGCCTGGCCACAATCGGTTTCGCAACCGGAGAAGTTGATCTTGAACTTGCGCGGCAAACGTTGGCCCAGCGGGTTGCGCACGAAGTGCTGGTAGGCCGCTTCGGCCCATGGAGTGATGTCGAGGTGCTCATGGGGGCAGGCGCCGGCGAGGTGACAGCCCTGCACATTACGGACGGTGTCGCCGCAGGCTTCGCGAGTGGTGAGGCCGACCTCGGCGAGGTGCTGCATCACATCGGGGATCTGATCCAGTTGGACATAGTGGAACTGCAGATTCTGACGGGTCGTGATGTGGGCCCAGCCGCGACTGTATCGCTCCACCAGGTCGGCGATCATATCGAACTGCTCGGGGGTCATCGAGCCGTAGGGCACCTTCACTCGCACCATCTGATTGGTGCCGCCCTGCCGCTGGCCATAGATGCCATTGGTGAGCCGGAAAACGCGGAAGACATCTTCGCTGACATCGCCCGTTTGATAGCCGCTCAGCACCTCACGGAATTTGTCGATGTCGGCCTGAATATCGGGGTCGATATCGGTGGTCGTGATGTGCGGTTCGAGGATCGTCATCGGACGGTGCCTTCCTGGGTAAGCGCAGTTACGGATTTGAGATCGAGGACGGACTGAGCGGCGACACCACCGACCACGAGGGTCGACGGGTTGATGACCGTGAGATCAGGGAGACCGGTGAGCGTGGTGCGTTGCACGTGCTGCTCCGGTGTAGTGGCAGCATGAACGATGGCGACCGGTGTCAATGGGTCCATTCCGCCCGCGATGAGGCGCTCGCTGATGAGGGCCGTGCGGCTCGCTCCCATGAGGATGACGAGGGTGGTCCCGGTCTGGGCCAACGCGTCCCAGTTGAGCCACTGGTCGCCGTTGGGGTCCTGATGCGCGGTAACAACGGTGAACCCGCTGCTGATGCCGCGCATGGTTACCGGAATTCCGGCGGCGGCGGGAGCGGCGATCGCGGAGGTAATGCCGGGGACTTCGGCAACGTCGATGCCGGCGGCCCGAAGCTCAAGGGCCTCTTCACCGCCGCGTCCGAAGACGAACGGGTCGCCGCCTTTCAGGCGGACCACACACTCGAATCGACGACCTCGGTCGACCAGGATGTCGTTGATCTTCGACTGGGCGTTGCCAGGAGCCCCCGGACGCTTGCCCACATCAACCCGTTCGGCCCACGGCGGCGCCAATTCGAGCACCTGAGGATCGATGAGTCGGTCATAGACGGCCACATCGGCACGTTCGAGAAGGCGCACAGCCCGAACGGTGAGGAGGTCGGGAGCGCCCGGCCCAGCTCCCACGAGATAAACAGTCATGAGGCAACCTCGGTTCGGATGGTGTCGAGTCTGAGCGAATCGCGGAGCATGGCGCGGGCATCTTCGATCCGGCCGCTGCGGACGAGGCCGAGTAAGTCGGCATCGAGGGCATCGTCCCAACCTTTGATCTCAGAGGTGCCGAGCAAGCTTCGGGTTTCGGCCCGCACTTCGGCCAGAAGGTCCAGGAGTTGGTCGTAGCCGGCGCTAAGTTCGCGCTCATATTGGCGCCGGAGCCAGCGGGCGAGGGCGGGGCTGCGCCCGTTGGTGGAGATGGCGACCTGCACATCGCCTTGTCGAGCTACGGCGGGGAGGGTGAAGGAGCAGTTGTCGGGGTCGTCGGCCGAGTTCACGAAGATTCCCGCCGTGTCGGCGTCGGCCGCAACCCGGGCGTTGACCGCCGTGTCGTTGGTGGCCGTAATACCGAGACGGTAGGAAGCAATCTCGCCTCGCTGGTAGGGACGTTCGAACCAGCGCACGTCGGGGTCTTCACTGATTTCAGGGACGGTGGTCGGGGCAACTACCGACACGACGGCGCCGGACCGGAGCAGGCCGCTGACTTTGCGGGCGGCAACGGGGCCGCCACCGACGACCAGGACCGAGAGTCCTCTGAGGTCGAGGTTGACCGCGTAGGGGGCGCTCATGAGTGCAACCCACATTCCGTCTTCTGCGAGTCGACCCAACGACCAGCGCGAGGATCGGAGGCCTCGGCCGGCTCGGTGCACGGCCAGCAGCCGATCGAGGGGTAGCCGTCGGCGGCGAGCGGGTTGATAAGTACGTCGTTGGCGAGGATGTACTGCTTTACTTCGGAGCTCGACCAGCCCGCCAGCGGGTTGATCTTGACCAGGCCACGGAGGTCGAGGTCGACGATCGGAGCGTTGGCCCGGGTCGGACTGTCGTCTCGGCGGAGGCCGCTCATCCATGCGTCGGCGTTGGCGACGAGGTGACGCTCGAGGGGGGCGACCTTGCGGCTGCCGCAGCAGGTGTCGGTGCCGTGGGCCCACAGGTCGGCGGCGGTCGGCAGCGGGCGAAGAACCGTGAGATTGAGGGAGTAACGAACCATTGCTCGGCGCACGGTGGCGAGCGTCTCGGCGAAGTGGAATCCAGTATCGATGAAGACGACCTCAACATCGGGGTGGACGCCGACGGCGAGATCGATCAGGAGCGTGTCGGCGAACGATGCGCTGAGGGAGAGGCGGGCGCCGAACTCTTCAACGGCCCAGCCAATGACCTCTTGGGGGTGACAACCTTCGAATGACTCACTCATCGCGACAACGTCCGCCATCGTGAAACGGCGGCCGGTGCGGAGGGCGACCGGGGTTTCGTATGCGGCGTCGGGCAGGGTCATCGGGCGTGAATCCTCTTAATTCGGATCGGAACAGTCGGGATTAGAAGATCACCATAAGTGTCAGCCAAAGGCCAAAGTACTAATTCCGATCATTTTTGTCGGGTATTAGTCCGTACATTCACTGAATTCCGCATGATGACGCGGAAGTATGGGCTAAGAAGAGGGAGTGAAACGCTCCATCGATGACTACCCGGCCACCACCGACGACATCCCGCCCGGGTGGGAGGACGATCTCGCACCGGTCTCATGGGCGATTCAGATCAGCGACGACTACGACGATGCCGTGCCGCGGGTTGTGCTCACGGTCGAGGAAGTTGGCCGCCCGGCCGAGGGACTGATGACCCACCTCACCCCGGCGCTCGCCCGTCGTCTTCGCGCCGCGATCCGCGACGCGCTGAAGGAGATCGGCGAGAATCCTGGCGAGTAGTCGCTAGCCCAAAATCTCAGTGGGTGGGCAACGTGTTCACTCGGTCTGGTTGAGGGTGCGCTTATCGCCCTCGCGGACCGCTCGCGTGATCTTGATGCCGATGAATCCGACGCCCACGATGAGCATGCCGAGAGTGAGGAACTGGGCGTAGCCACCCCGGTCGCCCGGGTGTTCGGGTTTGGGGCCGGCATCGGGGCAGCCAATGATCGTGCGGCATGCGTCGGGGACCTCGTCCTGGGCGACGGCCGGTGCACTCCAGGCGAGCGTGAGGGCCACGACGATAAGCGCGAGGCGGGCCGTGATGAGACGTGTATTCATGAGGGCTGTATGATCTCCCCGGTTGACGCGTCGAGATAGCCGGGCTTCTCGCCGCCGCCGTGCACGGGGATCGAGCACCCGGTGACCCAGCGAGCCAGTGGGGAGGCGATGAAGAGAACAACATCGGCGACCTCTTCGGGAACACCCATACGGCCGCTGGCGAGTGTCTCGCCGATGGCGGCAATGCCAGCTTCGTCGCCGTAGAAGAGATGGGCCTCTTCGGTAACGATCATGCCGACGACTGCGGCGACCACCCGGATCTTGGGGCCCCATTCGATCGCGAGTGTCTCCGTGGCGTTGATGAGGCCGGCTTTTGCCGCTCCGTACGCCACGCCGGCGGGGTTGGCGCGGGTGCCCGACACCGATGCGATGTTGATGATGACGCCGCCGTCGTCTTGGGCCTGCATCTGGTCGTGGACGGCCTGGGCAAACGACAGCGGGGCCAGGAGGTTGAGTGCGACGATCTTCTCGTTGAAACGAGGTGACACGGTGGCGCTGTCGGCGGGTGGCGCGCCGCCCGCGTTGTTGACGAGGACATCGACCCGTCCGGTCGATTCGACCGCGGCTGCGACCACCGCCGCAACCTGCTCCGGCTCGCGGACATCGCACGCCACAAACGTGGCCGTTCGTCCATTCGCCGCGACGGGGGCCTCGGGTTCGCGTCGTGCACAGATCACCACGTCGGCCCCCTGCTGAAGGAAACGCTCGGTGATGACCTTGCCAAGGCCCTTGGTTCCACCCGTGACAATGACCGTGTGGCCGGTCATATCGAGGGGATCGGACGAATTGGAGACGTCGGACATGTGCAAAACCATAGCGCCACGTGTTCGCACGACTCGCAGCGGTGGCCTACCGTCAGGACGGTTTCTGACGCGCCGTCAGAAACTCAACGGCCAGAAGTCGCATTATGGAGGCACAGTGCCCGACAAACGTATGACCGAAGATGAGGTCATCGGCGAGCTCGAAAGTGGAATGACGATCGGAATTGGCGGGTGGGGATCTCGCCGCAAGCCGATGTCGCTCGTTCGAGCGATCCTGCGCAGCGACCTTACCGACCTTCACATCGTCTCCTATGGCGGCCCCGACGTGGGCATCCTGACCGCGTCAGGCAAGGCCACAAAGGTCACGTACGGCTTCGTGTCACTTGATTCCATTGCCCTTGAGCCGCACTTTCGTGCTGTTCGCCAAGCGGGCACCCTCGAAGACTTCATGGAGCTCGACGAAGGCGCCTTCTACCTCGGGCTTATGGCGGCCGCCCACCGCGTGCCCTTCTACCCGACCCGGGCCGGTCTCGGTACCGCAATGCTTTCGGAGAATCCGAGCCTCAAGACCGTCACGTCGCCTTACGCCGACGGCGAAGAGCTCGTCGCCATTCCCGCCTTCGAGATGGACGCGGTGCTCCTTCATATGAACCGGGCCGATGCCAAGGGCAACGGTCAGTTCCTCGGCCCCGACCTCTACTTCGACGACCTATTCGCGATGGCCGGCAAGAAGACTTATATGTCGGCTGAGAAGATCATCCCCACCGAAGACTTCTTGAAGGAAGGCCCGGTCCACACGCTCCGGATTCCCCGCGTGCATGTCGACGGCGTGGTCGACGCCCCGATGGGTGCGCACTTTACCGAATGCCCGCCCGACTATGGCCGAGACGAAGCATTTCAGAAGGAATACGCCGCGTCGGCCAAGGATCCCGAACTGTGGGCACAATTTCGCGCCGATTGGCTGGAGCTGGAATCACACGAGGCCTACCGAAACAAGCTCGAGGAAAGGGGTCAGGCATGAGTGCCGAATCGACCACCGACGACATCACGCTCGACGAGATCTGCGTGATCGCCCTCGCCGAAGCCTTCCGGGGTGACGGAGAAGTCCTGTGCAACCCGATGGGCCCGGTGCCAGTTATTGCGGGCCGTCTCGCCCGGGCCACGTTTGAGCCCAACCTGATGCTCACCGACACCATCGCCTACGCCATCGAAGGCAACCTGCCCTTCGGCGGCGACTCCATCGATACGGTCATCGAGAGCTACATGCCGTTCCGCTCAATCTTCGATCAGGTGTGGTCGGGGAAGCGTCACGTCGTGATGGGCGCCAGTCAGATTGACCGGCACGGCAATCAGAACTTCGCCGCCATCGGTGAGTACCGCAAGCCCAAGGCGCAACTGCTCGGTATGCGTGGGGCCCCTGGCAACCTGATCAACCACGCCACTACCTACTGGATCCCCAACCAGGCCCGTGCGTTCAGCGAGAGCGTCGATGTGGTGTCGGGTCCCGGCTACGACCGCATCGCCGAACTCCCCGAAGCCAGCCGAGCCCACTTCGAGATTCGTCGAGTGGTCACCGATCTCGGTGCCTACGACTTCGAATCCGATGACCACACAATGCGGGTTCGTTCCTTGCACCCGGGTGTCACGCTCGCGCAGGCCCAAGAGGCGTCGCCTTTCGAGCTCACTGTCACTGGCGATGTGCCCGAGAGTCGACTCCCGAGCGACGAAGAACTCGCGCTGATTCGCGACGTGTTCGACCCCAAGGGTGTGCGAAAGAGCGAGTTCCGCTAATGGATCTTGATCTTGCCCCTCGATACATCGAGTTCCGGGCCGAGTGCCGCGGCTGGCTTGATGCCAATAATCCCGGCCGGATCAAGTCCATGGACACGGCCGACGGGTTTGAGGAGCACCGTGAGTGGGAGCGGGTGCTCTTCGACGGCGGCTGGTCGGTGCCCGGCTGGCCGGCCGCGTACGGCGGCCGAGATTGCGATCTCATTGAATGGTTGATCTACGAAGAGGAGTACTGGCTGTCGGGTGTACCCGGTCGAGTGAGCGCGAACGGCGTGAGCCTCCTCGCCCCGACGATCTTCAACTTCGGCTCCCAAGAACAGCAGGACCGCTTCCTGTCGAAGATGGCGAGCGGCGAACACATTTGGGCGCAAGGCTGGTCGGAGCCTGAAGCGGGCAGCGACCTCGCGGGAATCAAGACCAAAGCCATCCGCGATGGTGATCATTATGTGCTCAACGGCCAGAAGACCTGGTGCTCGCGTGGTGCGTTTGCCGATTGGATCTTCTGCATCGTGCGCACCGATCCCGACGCCGAACGTCACGCCGGCCTCACCTACCTCCTGGTGCCGGCCGACGCCCCCGGGATGGAGCGGCGCCCCATCGGCCGCCTCGACGGCGAGCCTGGTTTCGCCGAACTCTTCTTCGATGATTGTCGCGTTTCCGTCGACCATGTGCTCGGCGAAGAGGGACAGGGTTGGGCAGTCGCCATGGCGGCCGCCGGATCCGAGCGGGGTCTCAACCTGCGCAGCCCGGGTCGGTTCATGGCCGCGGCCGAGCGTCTCACTGATCTCGCCCGCGAGCTGAAGGCCCAAGGCCAAGCCATTGATCCCCGTCTTCGCGACGAGGTCGCCGATGCATGGATCCGGGCCCAGGCCTATCGTTGGCAGACATACATGATCGCGGCCAAGCTCATGGACGGCGCCGAGATTGGTTCGGAAGCGAGCCTGATGAAGGTGTTTTGGTCCGAAATGGATCTTGAGCTGCACGCCACCGCCCTGCGTCTGCTCGGCGACCACGGCGAAGTGAGCGCCAACAACGATTGGCTCGACGGCTACGTCTTTGCCCTTTCTGGCCCCATCTACGCGGGCACCAACGAAATTCAGCGCAACATCATTGCCGAGCGTGTGCTCGGGCTGCCGCGGAGGTAGTGGTCATGCAGTTCACCTTCACCGAAGAACAAGACATGTTCCGCGACACGGTTCGCGACCTGTTCGCCGATCTCTGCCCGCCCGAGGCAGTTCGTGCGAGCTGGGACAACGACGACGGTCGTGTTCCCGGACTGTGGTCGGCGCTCGCCGACATGGGGGTTTTGAGCGTCCTCGCTCCGGAGGACGCAGGCGGTCTTGGGATGGACGAGGTCGACCTCGTTCGGATCCTCGAAGAGGCCGGATACGCGGGTGTGCCCGACCCGCTGGTCGAACATGTCGCCGTTGCCATCCCCGCCCTGGCGGAGGCCAGGAGCGGTCTGGTCGGCGCCGCGATCGACGGCTCGGCCCGTTTTGCCGTGTCGCTGGCGGCGGGTGGGGCCTACGTCCTCGGCGCTCAGTCAGCGGACCACATCCTGTTCGAATCCGACGGTGCGCTTAGTGTGATCGGGAGCGACGGGTTCGCGGCGTCCGCAGTCGAGTCCATCGATCAATCACGACGCCTGGCGACTGTTGAGGTCACCGGCACCGCCATTTCGCTGGCCGGCGCCGACGTGGTGCTCGCCGCCGACCGCGCCATGCTCGGCACCGCGGCCCAATGCGTGGGAGTCGCCCGCCGATTGCTCGACTCCACCGTTGTGTACGTGGGCGAGCGACACCAGTTCGGCAAGCCCGTGGGCAGCTATCAGGCGGTGAAGCATCATCTCGCCAATGTTCGTCTCGGGATCGAGTTCGCCGCGCCGCTCGTTTATCGGGCCGCATGGTCGGTCGCCCACCCCGAATCACACGATGCCGTAACCCGGGGCCGGGATGTCTCGATGGCGAAGGCCATGGCGGCAGACGCTGTCGATGAGGCGTGCCGAGCCGCTCTCCAGTGTCATGGCGCGATCGGCTACACGTTCGAATCCGACCTTCAGCTTTGGCTGAAGCGGGGCTGGGCGCTCGCGGCCGCCTATGGCGACTCGCGTCAACATCGTGACCGGGTTGCCGACGCGCTTGGGATCTAGCCCAATCAGATAATCAGTATCGGTTCCGCTAGACCGCGAGCGACACGGCTGGCGTAACCTTGCTGCGTCTTCACGAGATGCGAACCCTTGCGGGCTTCGCAGTCGGCGCACGTCAACGAGTAGCGACCAAGACGGCCATCCCGGGATCGACCGTGGCGGTCGCCGCAGAGATTGCAACTGTGGTGGTGCCTCGACATGTGATTTGTCTCCTGTGTCTCTCCCGTAGCCGTCGGCACGCCCGTCGGGTTGATGAGTGGGTCGATCGATCGGAGTGCAGTCCTGCTTTGAAGAGCGACATGAGCCGTTTGGCCCAGCGGGTGTGTTAACCCCAGGGCATTCGCTGGCTCTCTCTCCTCGTCACAGCAGCGATGTTGGCTGCTGCGTGTAGTGACGATCCGGGCTCAACTGACCCAGATCCCACCGCTCGGGCCGCGGAGGTGGCCGCGAGCATGTCGCCGACTTCGACCACAACAACGACGTTGCGGCCTCGGGTTCCGACCGATCCGCCCCCGCGTGTACCGGCGACGATTGGCGACTTGGAGATTCCTTGCGCCCCCTCGGATGCCGTTGCGTTGACCGATCAATCCGGTGTCACCGATGACGCAATCGTGATCGGCACGGGGTCGGACCGAGGCGGACATGCAACCGTGGGTGCCGGGGTCGGAGTGATCGAGATGATCGAGGTGCTGGCCGATCATTGCAACGCCCATGGCGGCATACTCGGCCGCGACATTCTTGTCCGCGAGTACGACGTCGCGGTAGTAGAAGCACGGTTGCGGGTCGCCGAAGCCTGTGAAGAAACGGCCGCGCTGGTGGGCCATGCGTTCCTCCAGCTCTTCGCGGCAGAACTCACCGCGAGTGCGTGCGGTCTCCCGAGCTATCCCAACGGTCCGGGCCTACTGCGGTCGAATCTGGTCCCGCTCCATGGTGTGCTGTCGGCCCTATTTCTCGACCCCAATAACGCGGCCGGCGTCGCCGTAGTTGGGCCCGACACCCTGGCGGGAGCGTTGGATCGCGAACGAGTGGTGTCTGCGATCGCCGTGGGCGCGCCAATTCTCAAAGTTGTCGGCAATCTGGCGTACTCGATCGCGCTCCAGACTGGAACCGGATCGTTGCTGAGGCGCGGGCGCTGGGGGCGGGGCCGATCCACCTCACCGGTAGCTGTGCGCAGGCGGTGATTCCGTTCATGGAAGTTGCCGTCGGCGCGGGGTGGCATCCGGTGATTGTGGCCATATCTACGGCCTACGATTCCGCGTGTCTGGCTGTCGCTGGGCCCGAACGTTTCCTGATCGAGTTGCCCTTCTTGCCGGTCGAAGACGGCGCCGACGCTCCGGCTACCGCGGCCCACGTCGCCTTACTTGCCACAATCGGCGCCGAGCCGACGGGCGCCGGTCTGCTTGCGGCGTCGGCCTTCTGGCGCTGGGCATCGGCGGCCGCCGAGTGTCTGCCGAGCGAGGATGCGGGATGTGAGAGCCACGCCGCGCTCGCGATGACCGAGTGGACGGCCGGAGGTATACATCCGGCCGTCAACTTGCTCGGCAACGGCAACGGGTGTGCCGTCGTGCTGGGACTTGGCGAGGCTGGCTTCGAGCGTCGACTGCCGACCGAAGTGGGCGCCCATGACTGCGCGCCCGAACGCAGCGTGGTGGTAGGCGACACCGTCCGCAGAGAAGAAAACGCCGCGGCAGGAGTAGAGAGCGCTCCTACAGGAACAGGCGGCTGAGATCTTCGAGCCGATCGATGGTAAGGCACTCAAGCCCGACCCCCGCGGCCGCAATGATCAGATCGAACGATGCCTCTTGTCGACCGTGGACGACCGAGAGCAAATACTCAATGTCGAAATCCACGAGGAATGGCGCCGCACAAGAAGCTTCAGTTTGCGTGAGCCCGCCGGCCTGGAGCGTGAGACGAAGCTCTCGGGTGCAGCTTGCATCGGAGACGATCGGGGCGACGTCGACCGGTTCTGCGAAGCGGAAGAGGAATGTCGCGGCCTGACCGCGAGTGACAAAATTGTCGGGCGAAAAGGCGCGGGGCGAGGTGCCGGTGGTGATTCCTTGTTCGGCCATCCATGCAACGGCTTTCAACTGCCATCCCGCAGTGACGTCGCTGAACGGGATTGTCGCTGTCGGCTCTGGTGAGCCGGCGTAACGCCAGACAAGGGCGGCAACCTGTCCACGGGTGAGCGCAGCGTTTGGTTCGAACGCGTTTGGCGAGGTGCCGGTGGTGAGTCCCTCGCCGAACAGCCAGCCAACAGGCTCCTGCTGATATCCGCCCGTCACATCAACGAACGGGTGTCCGGTCGCGACGGGGTCGTTGCCCAGGCTGCTATCGAGTCGGTGTAAGAACGCCGCAATTTGGCCACGAGTGACGGCCTTGTCTGGACCGAAACAGCCTGGCTCGATGCCGGCCGTGATTTCCTCGCCGACCATCCAGGCAATGGCTTCGGTGTAGAAGCGATCGTTCTTGACGTCGCCGAAGCCAGACGCAGCAGTGGCAACTCCCGTACCCAAGAGGCTGGTGGCCAGCAGGGCGGCGAGAGCAAGGAGAAATCGGTGTGGGCGCGTAGTGCATCGCATGTTGGTTGAGTCGTCCCTTCCCAGAGGCAGTTGAGGGGACCGTGCGTCAAACCCAGACAGCTTGTGGCTGCAGTCCCGGGGAGCACCGACCGTCAACACGTGTCGTTGTGGCGTGTAGAAGGGTAACTGGGTGTGGACTAGCACCTCATTCGCGTGACGCACGTCACTCGGCCACTCGCCTACGCTCAGCCGGTGCGGATTGCGATTGTGATGGCGATGGAATTGGAGGCAGCCCCTCTGCGGGCGGCGCTCGGAGCCGTGCCGGCAGAGAAGCCGACCTGGGCGCAGGCGCTGACCACAACGCTGTGCCGCGCCCCTCAAGAAGGCTCGCGCCCGGAGATTCTCCTCGCCGTGAACGGGGTGGACCCGGTTTCCGGGGTGGCGTGTATCGGCACCACGGCGGCCGCGCTGACGACGCACGTCGTGCTCAACCCGGCCGATGGTGTGCCGCCAGATCTCGTCCTGACCATCGGTACCGCCGGGGGCTGGGCCCGAGCGGGCGCGGCAATCGGCGACACCTATTTGGCGTGGCCGCACTTCGCCTGCCACGACCGTCGCATCGACCTTCCCCGGTTCCAGGCTTTCGGCGATGCCAACCTTCCCGCCGCGGATCTGCGGGATGCGGCCGCGGCGATTGGTGCGTTGCTCGGCATCGTGACGACCGGCGACAGTCTCGACGAGTCGCCCACCGACCGAGCTCGGATTCTGGAGAATGGTGGCGTCGTCAAGGAGATGGAAGCCGCGGCGGTTGCCTGGGTAGCCCATCTGCACGGTGTGCCCGTGAGCGGACTCAAGACCATCACCGATCTCGTCGACTCCGACGTGCCCACACCCGAGCAATTCAGTGCAAACCTGAACACGGCGGCGGCTTCGCTGCAACGTTCGGCGCTCGCGCTCATCGAATTTCTTGGAGCAGACGGTCTTGGAGCACAAGAATGACTTCTGAAGAGGAGATCGTCGACCTCGTTCGTGACCTTCAACGGGTCGTCCGATCCGTCCACGCGACCGACACCGACCGAGCGGTAGCCGCCGAACATCTCCGCGGCGCGCGCGACCTGCTCGGCACTGGCGACCCGCGGGAACGAAGCCGACGGCTCTCTGCGTTCTCGGGCGACCTCAACCCCGTGGCGCCGCCGATGCGCATCCGCAACGGCACGCTCGATGACGGGCGCCCGGCCCTACTCGCCTCGGTCCGGCTCGATCGGCAACGCGAAGGTCCACCCCAGTCCGTACACGGCGGCGTGCTAGCCGGAATGTTCGACGAACTGATGGGTGGTGCCCATCGCATCAACGGCGGATTGGCCGGAATGACCGGCCGTCTGACGGTGCGTTATCGCCGGCCCACACCGCTCGACGAGGATCTGTTGCTGCGGGCCTGGATCCACGATGAGCGCAAGCGGCGGGTGACGGTGCGGGCCGATTGTTCAGTCGCTACTGCGGCGGGTGATGGCCCCGAACGCCCGGCGATCACCGCCGAAGCCGAAGCGTTTTTCATTCGGGTGGATTTCGAGCGGCTCGACGACATCATGCGAAGCCGAGCCGGGGGCGAGACACCGCAGCCGGCGCCGGGGAGAACAGATGAGTGACAAGCCTGTAACCGTTGAAGCGCCGCGACTCGAGGACGATCCCGCGCTCGAGCAGGTGTACTTCCTTTGTACGGGGAACGCGGCCCGGTCGGTCATGGGGTCGGCCATGCTTCGAGTGCTGCTCGGCGACGAACCCGCGGTCTCTGTCTCGAGCGGTGGCACTCATGTCATCCCGGGGCAGATCATGAGCGTGCGCACCCGCACCGCCCTTGAGCGCCAAGGCATCCGTGACCCGTTCCACCGGAGCCAGCAGATCACGCCGAGTGACATCGGGCGGGCCGCGCTGATCGTGGCGATGGAACCCGACCATCTCAGGTGGATCCGCCGTATGCACCCCGAAGCGGCGCCGATCACGGCCAGCCTCAAACGGGTAGTGCGAGATCTTGCGGCCAAGGAAGCGGGATCGATCGCCGACCGCGTGGCCGCGCTCGCCCTGGACGAGGTCGATTTCGAAGAATGGGAAGAAGTCATCGACCCCGGTGGCGGTGAGCAGCCCGACTTCGACGCGGCGGCCGACGAACTGGCCGCCCTCGTCCGGTCATTGCACCAGCTCCTGGTCTGAGATGGCGGGACATCGTAGCGAGGGGTTGCTGCTCGCGATTGCCGTTGGCGTGGTTGGTGTCACCTTTGGCGTGCTGGCCGATGCGGCGGGGCTGACCCTTCCGCAGATCATTGTGATGTCGACGCTGGTGTTCACTGGTGCCTCACAATTCGCAGCGGTCTCCGTGATTGACGGCGGTGGTTCGAGCGGAGCGGCGGTGGGTTCGGCGATGCTTTTAGCGGCGCGCAATGTGTTGTACGGGCCCGTGGTCGCCCGGCTGCTCGGAACGTCGGGCCAGCGGGTGCTGGGCACCCATCTGGTGATCGATGAGACCGCGGCGATGGCAAGCGTGCAGGACAACGACGTTGCCGCCGCCGATGCGTTTTGGTGGACGGGAATCTGGCTGTGGTCCCTGTGGAATCTCGGCTCCATCGGCGGTGCGCTCCTGGGCGCCGCCCTCGGTGAAGCGGAGACCTGGGGACTCGACGCCGCCTTCCCGGCGGCCTTCATCGCCCTCCTCGTGCCACATCTTCGAACCCAACCCGGTCGGGTCGCGGCGATTCTGGGTGGGGCGGTGGCGATCGTGATGGTCCCGATTGCGCCCGCGGGTGTGCCGCTCCTGGTGGCCGCACTCGCGGTCGTGCCCGCGGTGTGGTGGAAAGCGCGATTGGCGGCCACGCCATGAGTTGGCCTGCGCTCGCCGCGCTCGTCGTTGGCTCCTACAGCTGCAAATGGTTTGGTGTCTTCGTGCTGTCTCGTCTGGGTGGACCGGACGCGACACCCTCATCCGGGCCACTGCGCTGGTTTCCGGACATCGCCGCGCTGATCCCGGCGGCGTTGTTCGCCGCGCTGATCCTCGTGCAAACGTTTGATTCCGGAGGTTTGCTACAGGTCGACGCCCGGGCCGCGGGTCTCGTAGCCGGCGTGATCGCAGTGTGGCGCAAGGCGCCCTTCATCATGGTTGTTCTGGTGGCGATGGCCGTGACAGCCCTGATTCGCTGGCAGACTTTATGGTGATGCCCGTGCCCGCCGAATCTCCCCCCGCCGAGCAGAAGCTTATCGTGCGCGGCGGGCAGCCGCTCGAAGGCACGATCCGTGTGGGCGGCGCGAAGAACAGCGCCCTAAAGCTGATGGCCGCGACATTGCTGTCGGAAGGCGTCTATCGCTTCTCGAACGTGCCGCGGATCACCGACGTGGGTTTGATGTCGGACCTCCTACGGGCCACCGGCACCATCGTCGAGTGGGACACCACCGACGCCGACCCGGTCCTCGTGATCGATGTTCCTGCCGTGATTGAGCCAGTCGCTCCGTACGAACTCGTCCAACAGTTCCGGGCATCGATTGTGGTGCTTGGCCCGATGCTGGCCCGATGCGGCGAGGCTCGTGTTGCGCTCCCGGGTGGCGATGACTTTGGCCCCCGCCCGATCGACATGCACGTGCGGGGGCTCGCCGAACTCGGCGCCGAGTTCGAAACTAAACATGGCTATATCCACGCCAGCGCACCCACCCTGATCGGCTCTCGGGTTCTGCTCGAGTTTCCGAGTGTGGGCGCCACCGAAAATCTGCTCATGGCTGCAGTGCGCGCCAAGGGCACGACGGTGATCGACAACGCCGCTCGGGAACCCGAGATCGCCGACCTCTGCGAGCTGCTCAACAAGATGGGCGCCCGCATCGAAGGTTCTGGATCCTCCACTCTTCAGATCGAGGGTGTCGAGGAGTTGCACTCAGCAGACCACACCGTGATTACCGACCGCGTCGAGGCCGCTACTTATCTTGCGGCCCTCGGTATCGCCGGTGGCGAGGTCACCGTCGAAGGCGCTCGTCACGAACACATGGTGATGCTGTGTCAGAAGCTGGGCGAAATGGGTATGCGAATCTCGCCTGACGCCGATGGCATCTGGGCCTTCACTAGTGGCCGGCTGCGATCGGTCGATTGTTCCACCCTGCCCTATCCCGGCCTGGCCACCGACTTCAAGCCCTTCCTCGTGGCCCTGCTAGCGACCTGCAACGGCGTCGGCATCGTCACCGAGAATCTCTTCTCCGGCCGCTTCCGTTATGTCGACGAACTCAAACGGATGGGTGCCGACATTCGTACCGATAGCCATCATGCGGTCTGCCGAGGCGTCGAACGCCTCTCGGGCGCTCCGGTGAAAGCCCACGACATCCGCGCCGGTGCGGCCCTTGTGATCGCGGGCTTAGCTGCGGAAGGCGAGACCGTTGTTACTGAAGCGCACCATGTCGCTCGGGGCTACGACGACATCGCCGGCAAGCTCCGGGGCCTTGGCGCCGACGTCACGCTGGTTTAGCTAGTCGGCGTCGGCCCGCTGTTGTTTGGCTTGGGCAATGGCTCGGTGCCGAGCGACGGCCAGCAGCGCAGCAAAGACAACGACCGGTACCGCGACGAGAAGAATCTCGTCCCAGCCGCCCTGATGGGCGAGGAGTGTCGCAATCAGAGACATCGTCGTCATACGAGCAGGTTACGGCTTCGAGAATACGACCTCGAAGTCGGCGTTCAAAGAGGGTGCTGGCACATTGGCGGCGTTCACGTCGAAATCAACGCTTTGGGTATGAGCGAGAGTCCCGTCTCGTTCTAGGCCTCGCGGCTCGCGCTCGAGCGGCGCTACTCAATCTCGGCGAGGTTGCAGGCGTTGGTGATGAGGCCGAGGTGTGAATAGACCTGCGGGTGGTTCCCAAGGCCGCGCCCGTTGTAGGGGTCGACTTCTTCGGCGATGAGACCAGTTTGGCCGGCAAGTTCGAGGTAACGACCAAACAGGTACTGGGCTTCTTCGATTTCACCAATAAGGATCTTCGCGTCGATGAGCCAGCTCGTCATCAGGTTGAAGCCACCCTCTTCGCCGGGCAGCCCATCTTCGTGTCGGTAGCGGTAGACGGTGTCGCCGGTGCGGAGCCAGGTTTCGACGGCGTTGACCGTTGCCACGAAGCGGGGGTCGCTGGGTTCGAGCATTCCGAAGAGACCGACCGCGAGCACAGAGGCGTCGAGGTCGGTGCCGTCATAGGCGGTGGTGAAGGAGCCGAGATCGTCATTCCACCCGTTGGTGAGAATGTCTTCTTTGATCTGGTCGCGCAGCATGAACCATTCGGGGCGTTCTCGACCGAACACGGTTTCGACAATACAGATCGCCCGGTCGACCGTGACCCAACACATCACCTTCGAGTTGGTGTGGTGGCGGGGGGCGGATCGAACTTCCCAGATGCCTTGATCGGGTTCCATCCAACGCTGCTCGACGGCACGGACCAGGTCCTCGACCAGGCGCCAGTGTTTCGCGGAGAGGGGAGCGTCGACCTCGCCGAGCTGATGGATCAGTTCGAGTACGGGACCAAACACGTCGAGCTGTACCTGGTGGTCAGCGGCGTTACCGATGCGGACTGGGCGCGAACCGGCGTAGCCGGAGAGCTCTTCGATCGTCGCTTCCGGGGGAAGACTCTGGCCGTTGACTGTGTAGAGCGGCGAGAGCCGCTCGGGGCCGACATCGCTCGACTCGATGACCCGAAGGAGCCAATCGAGTAGGTCCATGGCTTCGTCGATCGACCCAAGTCGGACAAGCGCGCCGGCGCTCAAGGATGCGTCGCGGATCCAGCAGTAGCGTTAGTCCCATTGGCGAACACCGCCGATGAACTCAGGGAGGCTGGTCGTGGCGGCGGCCAGGATGGCGCCGGTCGGGCCGTAGCAGAGGGCTTTGAGGGTGAGCGCGGAGCGGCGCACCATGTCGGGCTCGACCGCAGGAAGTTCTAGACGGTGCGCCCAGTCGCTCCAGAAGGATGTGGTGCGTTGGCGGCGCTCCTCCTCGGGCGAGCGGTCGGGGCGCATTGAGGCGGTGCCACAGCGCAGATCGAGAGTGATTGGACCGTTGGAGAGATCGACTTCGACGACAGCGGTCTGGTGCATGCCGTGGTCGAGGATCGTCCACTCGACGTCGGGGGCGCGAAGGACGACAAGATCGTGGGCATTGGTGACTTCGAGGCCGCCTTCGCGCACTTCGAGCTGGGTCGGGAACCGGCCAAAGTCGAGCCGGGGAGCGAACTCGATCACCGCCGTGCCGGACCCTTCGATCACTCGCACAAGATCGGTGCGACCCGAGATGCGGTTGGGGCGGCCGTCGGAGCAGTTGAGGTAGTCGGTGACCGACATCGTTCCCCATGACGTTCGCAGGACCAGCGAGTCGTCGACATAACTCTGCGTGGGCTCGCGGCCATTCGACAGAGGACGAATCGAGAAATGGCCAGCGCCGGGGCCGCCCAGCAGTTCGGCGAAAATGGCCGAGGAGTCGATGCGAGGAACACACAGCCAAGTGATGAGCGCGTCGGGTGTGACGATGGCGGCCGTGCGCTGATCCGAGAGGATCGAGTGGTCCTCGATTGGGGTGACACCGGCGCCGGCGAGCCAGTCGGCCCGGCGAGTGCGGAGTGCGGCGAGGAGAATCGCTACTTCGTCGGGCGAACCCACACGGAACGGAGCAATGGTGTCGCCGTCGCTGACCTTTACTCCCACGTCGGGGCCGGCCAGCGTGGCGAAGGCGTCTTCGTCGGTGACGTCGTCGCCGAGGAACATGACCGCAGTCGCGCCCACGTTTGCCCGGACGGTGGTGAGTGTTCGACCCTTGTCCGTGGGGACAAGAAGGAGTTCACACACCATCTTGCCGTGGCGAACCGTGAGCTCTCCAGTGTCGTCGGCGACGGCCGCGACCTAGGCGGGTAGTTCATCAGTCACCGAGTCGTCGACATTGCGATAGTGCACGGCGACCGAGGCCGGCTTCTTCTCGTGGGTCATGCCTGTGTAGGTGTCGGCGAGAATGTGAAGGGCGCTGATGAGGGTGGTGCGCTTCTCACGGAGCGCGGGGTCGAGATCGAGCGCGAAGTCGATATCGAACTCGGTGCCGTGTGAGCCGACGAGGTGAATTTCGGCGGGCAGGCGAGACAACGCGGCCAGGTCGCGTAGGGATCGCCCGGAAATGACGGCCACCTCGGTCTGTGGCAATGCGGCGAGACTTCGGAGCGCCACGCTGGCCTCGCGAAGCGGCAGCGCCTTCATGAGATCGGAGACGATCGGGGCCAGGGTGCCGTCGTAGTCGCATGCGATCAGCAGATTGGGTTGCTGAGCAAGCGAATCCAATCGATCGGTCAGGTCCGTATTCGCTAGGAAATCGCCGTCCACGATGGTCGAAACTACTGCCGAGCCGGGGTCATTTTGGGTGACCTCGACAGGGAACGGATCGGGGGCGCGGTCAGAAGGCGGTTCGTCGACCGGTACCGTGGTCATTGTGAGCGGGTCGCCCAGCGAATCAGACGTCACCAGTTGCTATCGGCACCAAAGCGCCCGTGCGGGAGTGATTTGCCAAAGATGTGATCGGCCGATCTGCACCCAGTGCATGAAGCAGGCCTCGGTGGGCTTCCATTGCCCCGAGTGTGCCGGTGCCGGAAAGCAACAGGTTTTCAAGGGCGCACCCTCCTTCGATCCCATCGTCACCAAGGTTCTATTGGGCATCAACGTGCTCGCATTCTTGTGGTCGACGGTGCAGTCGGGCAACGTCTCGAGCCTTGGTTCAGAGACCTTGCTGGACTTCGGACTCTTCGGTGGCGAGGGCATCCTGGTAAACGGCATGCAAATCGGTGTCAGTCAGGGCGAGCTCTATCGGATTGTCACCTCCGGATTCCTTCACGACGGCTTCATTCATCTTGGCTTCAACATGTACGCGTTATGGATTCTTGGGCCGCAGCTCGAGCGGGTGCTCGATCGGCAACGGTTTGTGGCGCTGTACTTTGTGGGGCTGCTCGGCGGCGCCACGGGCGTGATGCTGCTCAACCCCGACTCGTTCACCGTTGGTGCTTCCGGAGCGATCTTCGGACTCTTCGGTGCCGTGGCGGTAATCCAGCGGGCGTCGGGCGCCAACATCTGGGCGAGCGGCATTGGCCAGGTGCTCGCCATCAACCTGCTCTTCACCTTCCTCGTGCCGCGTATCTCGGTTGGCGGTCACCTCGGTGGCCTTCTCGCCGGCGTCGCCGTTGGTGCGATCTATATCGGGATGGTGCGAGCTCGTCAGAACGCCTGGGTGGCCACGGCGGCGGCCGCTGGTCTCGGTGGTGTTCTGCTGGCGGCGATCGTTTTCCTCGCCGCGAACCCGATCGTCTAGCGCGGGTCGTCGTCCGCTAGCGGAAACGAGCGGCGAGCAGGCGGAGATTGCGACGCCAGACCGCTTGCAGGATTCGACCGCCAACGAGCCCACCAATGGGTCCGCCCATCCACCAGGGAAACCGCAGCTCTTCGGCCCACTCGAAGCGGGTACGATCATCGCCGAGCGCGGTGAGGGTGAACTGTCCTTCGCCGGTCACGAGGCCGACGTGGCGCACGCCCATCACCGACTCGGCTTCCCACGCCGTGATCTCCATCTTGTCGGTGAGGCGGAGGGGCCCGATCTTCGTCGCACAGTCGAAGGTCGTGCCTACGCCTTCGACCGTGGCGGTCGTGAAGTCGATCGCTTCGGCGTCGTGCATCCATTCGACGTGGGTGCCGATATTTCGGACGTCTTCCCACACCACGGTGGGCGTTGCGTTGAGTTCGCAGGACACCTCGATCTTGGTCATGCGCCGAAGACTAGGTTGCGGAGATGAGCGATGACCCGACGGCCTACGACCTCGAGTTCTTCTGGGACCCCGTCTGCCCCTTTGCCTGGGTGACGAGTCGCTGGGTGGCTCTCGTCGCGGAGCAGATAGAGATGACCGTCGACTGGCGTTTCATCGGGCTCCGAATCCTGAACGAAGACAAGGACTACGCCACCGACTTTCCGGCCGGTTACCCGGAGTACCACTCGCTCGGCCTGCGGGGCTTGCGTGTCGCCGCCGCGGTGCGATCGGCTGAGGGCAAGGCGCCAATGGGTCCGCTCTACGCGGCGCTGGGGGATGGCATTTGGAACCGACTGCCCGATGGCACCGGTGACATGCTGGCGGGTTACGCCGAGGACACGGCCACCCGTGCTGCGCTCGCGGCGTGCGGACTGTCGGAGTCGTTTGTTGAGCACCTGCACGACGAGTCCCAGGACGACATCATCCGGGCCGACACCGAGGATGCGCTCGAGCGGACCGGACGAGATGTCGGCACCCCGATTGTGGCGTTGGCCAATGGTGGCCCAGCGTTCTTTGGTCCAGTGATCTCCCGCGTGCCACCGGCCGACGAGGCCGTTGAGCTCTGGGACGCGGTGATGACCCTGGCCAGGTGGCCGGGATTCTCAGAGATGAAACGATCGGCCCGCGAGTGGCCGCAGATCCCGCTGCTGACCGGCGAGATGGACTGACGCCTTGCTCTTGGACAGGAAGCCCTAGGCGGCGGGGAGTCGATAGACACTGATGTGCATCTCGGCTGAGGCATCGAACGGAGAGCCGTCCCACGACGCCATTCGTCGCTCAAGGATGAAGCCCGCGCCGGTGAACATGTCGTCGAGTTGCGCCGGCGTGAGGTAACGAAGCATCCACGGCCGCATCGTGATGCCGTCGGCGCTGATGTCGATGTGTTGGCCGCGGATCGTTTGGGTCGCGGCGTCATGGGTCGAGGCGCTAAGCACGGCTCGGTCGGTGGTGATGTCGCGGACCGACACACCACCGTCGGTTAGCCCGTCCTCGGGAGGAACGAAGCCTTCGATGACCACGTGCCCGTCGGGGCGGAGCGCGATCGCGAGGTTTCCGGCACACGCCTCCTGCGCGGCTGCATCGGTGAGGTTGAAGAAGGTGTTGAACGCCGCGAACGCGACGCTGATCGTGCCGGCCGCCACGGGCGGTGCGGCCATGTCGGCTTCGAGCACCGTCACTTGCTCGGCCCCCGGCTTGACCTGGAGACGGGCGAGCATGGCCGGTGACGCGTCGACCCCGATTACGTCGTGGCCGAGGGCCGCCAGCGGCAGCGCCAACCGGCCGGTTCCAATGCCGAGCTCAAGAATGGGCCCGTCGGCCAGCGCGGCAATCCCCGCGACCGTGGCGTCGACATCGCTGACGTCGGCGTACCACTCGTCGTAGACGTCGGCGAAGCTCTCGCCGTAGGTGTCGGGTTGGTAGCCGTCCATCCCCGGAGTCTGCCCGAGAAAGTGCAGGTGTCTGACCCCGGGGTCAGACACCTGCACTTTCTCGGGAGGGGGAGTGGTCGAGTGGGGGGTGGGGGTCTTGGGAGAGTTGAGGCGGCAATCCCTAGGATGGGAGGATGGAACGCGAGATCTATCTCGACCACGCGGCGAGTACGCCGGTTCGTGAAGGGGCGCGAGACGCCTGGTCAGCAGCGGCGGCAACCCATCACGCGAACCCCACGGGATCACACGCCGCGGCACGAGCGGCGCGCCGAGCCCTAGATGATGCTCGCGATCTGGTCGCCGCCGCCCTCGACCGACCGCCGGCCGAAGTGGTCTTCACCAGTGGCGGCTCGGAGGCCGACAATCTTGCGATCCGCGGCGTTCTGGCGACGAAGGGAGGCACGGCGGTGTGCTCCGCCGGTGAGCATCACGCGGTCCTCGAACCGGTCGAACACGCCGGCGGATCCGTTGTCCCGCTCGACGCCGATGGACGCGTTTCGCCGGGTGCGCTCGAGGCCGTACTGAGCGATCTTGACGATGTCTCGATCGTGTCAGTGATGGCGGTCAACAACGAAACCGGTGCGATCAATGATCTCCCCGCGCTCGTCGCGGTTACGCGAGAAGTTGCCCCGAATGCGTTTTTCCACACCGATGCCGTGCAGGCGGTCTCCTGGATCGACCTGGCGACGGCGGTGGCCGACGTCGATCTGATTTCGGTCACCGGGCACAAGCTCGGTGGTCCGATTGGCACCGGTGTCCTCTTTGTTCGCCACGGAGTGGAGCTCGGTGCGCAGATCTTGGGCGGCGGCCAAGAACGAGGGCGACGGGCAGGCACCCCCGACGTGGCCGGCGGCGTGGCCTTCGCCGCGGCCATGGAAGCCGCGGTGGCCGCTCGGCCCGCCGAGATCAACCGGCTCGGCGCGCTGCGCGACGAGTTGCTGGCCGGGCTCGTCGCCCGACTCGGCGATGTGGTCCGCCCAACCCTTCTTGGGCGAGGCTTCGATGACCAAGTCGCGGCCGGATTCGTCCACATCTGCCTTGATGGCGTTGAAGCCGAAGCCCTGTTGTTTCTGCTCGACAATCAAGGGCTGTGCGCTTCGGCCGCGTCGTCGTGCTCAAGCGGCGCGCAGGACCCCTCCCACGTGCTTGCCTCGATGGGGATCGACCGAAACCTCGCACAGGGCTCACTGCGCCTGTCGTTTGGCCACACCAGCACTCACGACGATGTCGTGGCTGCGCTCGAGATCATTCCCCCAGCGGTGGAGCGTCTCCTCGCTCACGGCGGCGGCTAGCGACTACCAGCGAACGAGTGAACTCGCCCAGGTGAAGCCGGCACCGAAGGCGGCGATACCCACGAGCATCCCGGGCTCGAGTTTCCCCGCCTTGAGTGCTTCGTCGAGACCGATCGGAACAGTGGCCGCCGTGGTGTTGCCGAATTTCTGGATTGTGTTGAAGACCTTGTCTTCTTCGATGCCCATCTGTTTGGCGGCGAAATAGTTGATGCGCAGGTTGGCCTGGTGGAAGATCCAAAGGTCGACATCGGGGACCGTGAATCGGTTGGCATTGAGCGCCTCCATTGCCACCTCGGGCATGCGAGTGACGGCGTGCTTGAACACGGTCTTGCCGTTCATCTTGGGGTACTGCGCCTTGCGCTCCAGCCAATCGTTGTCGTACCGGTTGGGCGCGAAGGTCATCGACGGCCCCTCAATCCACAGTTCCTTCGCATAGTCGCCGTCGGCGTGGAGGTGTGAGGAGTAGATATGGGGCTGGGTTGCGGGATCCGAGATCTCGGTTGCTTCGAGGACGGCCGCGCCCGCTCCATCGCCGAACAAGACGGTGACATCTCGTCCGTCGTTGGAAAGATCCAGACCCTTCGAATGGATCTCCGCACCCACGAGAAGAATCGTGTCGGCCATACCACCGCGAATGAACATGTCGGCTTGGGCTATGCCGTAGACAAACCCGGAACACTGCTGGCGAACATCAATGGCCGGGATCCCCGGCACTCCGAGTTTTGCCTGGAAGAAGCAGGCTGTGCCCGGAAACTCGTGATCGGGGCTCAGCGTCGCGAACAAGATCATGTCGATGTCGGCCGGGGTCTTCCCGGCCGCGACCAGCGCCTTATTGGCCGCTTCGAGACCGAGGTCTGAAGTGGTGGTGTTGTCGGGCTCGACCCAATGCCGTTGTTCGATGCCGGACCGGCTCTGGATCCACTCGTCGGAGGTGTCCATCCATTGCGACATGTCGTCGTTGGTGACGATGCGATCGGGCACAAAACTGCCCACGCCAGAAATACGAGTGCGTCGAGTCATGCTGGAGAACTTACGCTGGTCATGTGAGTTCAGACCGAATCAACGCCGCAGGCGTTACTCCGACCGGGCCAGTGATGGTGATGATGTCGGGTGGCGTCGATAGTTCCGTCGCGGCTGCCCTGCTCCAACAGGCCGGTCATGAGGTCGTCGGCGTCACGATGAAGCTCTGGGGCGGGCCGAGCGATACGGGCTGTTGTGCGGTCAGCGATGTCGACGACGCCCGCCGAGTGGCCGACCGGTTAGGTCTCGAACACCATGTCTTTAACTTCGGCGATGACTTCGAAGAAAAGGTGGTCGGTCCGTACGTGGCCGACCATGCCGCCGGTCGTACACCAAACCCTTGCATCGAGTGTAACCGCCATCTCAAGTTCGATCGACTTCTCCGCCGAGCCGATGCACTCGGCTTCGAGACGGTTGCCACCGGGCACCACGCTCGGGTGGTCGAGACCCCCGAAGGCCCTCGTCTCGGCCGAGGCGCCGACCCGGCCAAGGATCAGTCGTATGTGCTCCATGTGCTCGCCCCTGATGTGTTGTCTCGACTCATCCTCCCGCTGGGTGAAATGACCAAAGCCGACGTGCGCCGCATCGCCGCTGATCTCGATCTCCGCACCGCGCACAAGCCGGAGAGCCAAGACGTGTGCTTCATTACTAATGAGCACGGTCGTGAGTCGTTCCTGGGCGACCGCATCCCGCTCCGTCCTGGTCGCGTCGTTGACCAGTCCGGGGCGCAGGTCGGATCGGTCACCGCCGTCGAACTTGTCACCATCGGCCAGCGCAAGCGACTCGGTCTTGCCGGCGGCACCGAACCCAAATACGTCATTGGCGTCGATGCCCAGACGGCCACCGTCACCGTGGGGGAGAAGGCCGACATGGTGGTGTCGTCACTCACGCTCGACTCGTGGGCGTGGACGGGCGCACCTGTGACCACCGAAGTGATGCTGCAGTGCAGCGCTCATGGCACAGCCGAACTGGGTGTCATCACCGACAACGCGGTCGAGTGGACGGCCCCGCATCGGCGAATCGCCAGCGGGCAGTCGGTCGTGGCCTACGTCGACGACCTCGTTGTCGGCGGTGGCCTGGCCGGCTGACTGAGCCGCAGCTCACACAATCCTGCTCACACAATCCTGAAATTGCGCTCCTGGGCGAGGCGCATCACGGCCGCGGGGCGACTCGGCGCAATAAGAATCGCTCGTACGTCGCGATCCTCGGTGCCCGTTCGACCGGTCACTGCCGGCACGGTGGCCGGGGCGATGAGCTTGAGTTCGAGCGCGAGACCGAGGGCTGCGCTGGTCATGTCCTCGGCGGTGGTGTCGGCATGGGCCGGAGCGAGTCCGACGATCTCGCGAGATTGAAAGAGCACCGGCTCGCGCATGACGGTGAGGTCGTGCACGACCAGACCGTTCGGAACAAAGACCATGAAACGATTGCCGAGTTGATGCAGCGCCCGGGCGGCAAGGAAGGCGAGCGGCCAGCCGATTACGATCAGGATGGCGCCGAGCACCCACCGTTCATCGGCCAGGAAGAGCGGACCGGCGACGAGGCCACCGATTGCCACCACCCAGCTCGGCCCGAGTAGGCCAATGAGGACAGGCCCCGGCGGGCGCAACGTGAACCGTCGCTCGTCGCCATAACTCGCGCCATCGATAAACCGATCGGCGAACGGTGACGAGAGGACGAGGGCCGTCGCGATGATCGCGGCGAGGACGCCGACGATCACGAGTGTGTTGTCGTCGACCTCGATCGCGGCCCACACCGCGGCGGGGATGGCCGCGGGGACACCCAGGCGAATGATCGTCAGCATGAACGGGCGCGGGAACGTGAGCGTGAGCAGCACCTCAAGCCACCAGACCCACAGCACCCAAGAGATGGCCGTTTGGAAGATCTCGCGGGTGGGATCGAGTGCTTCGGCCAAGAGCGGACCGAGTGTGAACGGCATCACAACCCAAACGGCGAACGCGATCCAGCGAGTCACTTTCCCCGGTTCGGCGCGTATCTCGTCCAACATCAGCCGCAACGCTCCCACACGGCTCGGCCGCCTGCCCACCCGCGTTGCTAGGGTCACGACTGATGGCCGCCGACACTCCCGCTGAACGCATCGCCGAGCTTCGCGAGGTGATCAATCGCCACGCTGAGGCGTACTACGAAAATGACGCTTCCGAGCTTCCCGACGCCGACTACGACCGCCTTCTGCGAGACCTTCTCGATCTCGAAGAGGCCAATCCCGATTTACGAACGGCCGACTCGCCAACGCAGCGGGTGGGTGGTCAGGTCAACCCAGCGTTCGCTCCGGTGCGCCACCAAGTTGCGATGATGTCGTTGCACAACGCCTTCGATCTCGACGAGCTCACCGGATGGAGCGAGCGGGTCGAGCGACGACTCGAAGGCAAGCCGGTGCCGGCCTATTCCGTCGAACTCAAGTTCGACGGTCTCGCGATCTCGTTGCGTTATGAGAACGGTGAGCTCGTGCAGGGTGCGACCCGGGGTGACGGCTCAGTCGGAGAAGACGTCACCCACAATGTGCGCACCATTGCTGATATTCCGCACCGCCTTCCGGCCGGTGCGCCGCCGGTACTGGAGGTGCGGGGCGAGGTCTACATGCGATTGTCGAGTTTCGCGGCGCTCAACGCTCGTCAGATCGCCGAGGCCGACGCCACGGGCCGGGAACCGAAGCTCTACGTCAACCCTCGCAACACCGCGGCCGGTTCACTTCGCCAGATTGATGCCGCGACGACCGCCGAGCGTCAGCTGTCGTTCTTCTGCTACCAGTTGGGCCTGGTCGAGGGCGGTCCTGAGCTCGCCACCCACACCGACACGCTCACATGGCTTGGTTCGCTCGGCTTCCCGGTCAACGAACACGCCGTCACTCGTTCCACGATCGGCGAGGTTGGCGATCGGGTGATGGAGCTCAATGCCGACCGTCACGAGCTCGACTATGAGTTTGACGGTGTCGTGGTGAAGGTCGACGACCTCCGGCTACAAACCGAACTCGGGGCCGACGCGAAAGCACCCCGGTGGGCGATTGCGTACAAGTTGCCGCCGGAGGAGCGCACGACGACCCTGCTCGACATCGAGGTGTCGATCGGGCCGAGCGGGCAGGCCACACCCTTTGCGGTCCTTGACCCGGTGTTCGTCGGCGGCGTCACGGTTGGAACCGCCACGCTGCACAATCAAGATCAAGTGGCCGCGAAAGATGTTCGGCCGGGCGACACGGTAATTGTTCGCCGCGCTGGCGATGTGATTCCCGAGGTGGTCGGTCCGGTGGTTTCGGATCGGGCCAAGAACTCGGTGCCGTGGAAGTTCCCTACCGATTGCCCGGTGTGCGGGGAGCCGCTGGTTCGTCCGGAGGGCGTTGCCGCTACCCATTGTGTGAACTTCCGGTGCCCTCGCCAAGTGCGGGGCCGGATCGAACACTGGGCCGGGCGGACGGCTATGGACATCGAGTTCCTCGGCGAGAAGAACGTCGATCGGTTCGTGGAAGCAGAGCTCCTCGATGACGTGTCGGATCTTTACTCGCTCGACTTCGACGCAATCTTGGAGATGGACGGTTTCAAACAGAAGTCGGTCGACAATCTCCGCCAGGCCATCGAGATCTCGAAGGCGAAGCCGCTGGGCAATCTTCTCTTTGGTCTGCGGATTCCGGAGATCGGCCAGGTAAACGCCCAGACGCTGGCGTCGTCATTTGGCACGATGGAACGCATCATCGACGCATCGATCGAGGAGATCGCAGCGGTCGACGGTTTCGGCACGGTGATCGCCGAGGCCGTACACGCGTGGTTCGCCCAAGACTCGGCCCGGGCATTGGTCGGGCGGCTGGCCAACTCTGGCCTCACGATGGAAGCCGCACAGATCGACGAGTCGATCGAAAAGACCCTGGAAGGGCAGGCCGTGGTCGTGAGTGGCACGCTTGAGACCTTCACCCGTGACGGGGCGAAGGACGCGGTGGTGGCCCGCGGCGGAAAGTCGCCGGGCAGCGTTTCGAAGAAGACTCTGGCCCTTGTGATTGGCGCTGAACCTGGCGCCTCAAAGGTCACAAAAGCGGAAGATGCGGGGGTGCCGGTGATCGACGAGGCTGCCTTCGTGAGCTTGCTCGAAACCGGACAGCTACCCGAAGGAGTCGGAGAATGACCTACACCACATCCGTCAAAAAGTTCAGCGACGCGTGCAACGACGGCAACAATCCGTCGTCGCCTCAGCTGATGGACAACACCGCCGTTGAGTTCATCGCCGAGATGGTCAACGACGAACTCCAGGAGCTGCGTGAGGCCACCGACCTGGCCGAGCAGGCCGATGCGCTAGTCGACGCGATCTACTACATCTGCGACACCGCGGTCCGCCACGGCATGAACCTCGACCGCGTCTTTGAAGTCGTCCACGGCGCCAACATGGCGAAAGTGGTTGACGGCCGAGTGATCCGACGCGACGACGGCAAGATCCTGAAACCCGAGGGTTGGCAAGACCCCGCACTGCTCCTGCTCGACGAACTCGCTCGCCAAAAACGCGACGGCAGCTGGGACTGACGAATCAGGGCTACTGAGTCAGCGAGTATCGAAGCGATGGCGGAGTTGCGCTCGCTGGTGGATCAACTCACGACGCCGTAAAGACCCACTGCACTTCGTGGGTTTCGCCCGGACGTTGAAGGTCCTCAATGATGACCTTCACACAATTGTTGTCGGGCCAGAGCTGAGTGATTGGCTTGCCTTCATCGGGCTGGTAGACGAAGAGGTTCACGCCGTCGACCGGGCGCACGAACTCGACGAGTTCGGTCGGTTCGAGGCATCGCGCATCGGGTGAGATCGAAAACGAACGCACGATGAATGTCGGCTCGAGATCGATGCCGACGCGATTCTGCTGCTGAACCTCATCGCCGCGGGCCGGAATCAGCTCTTCCACGCCCGGAATCCGCAGCGCCGCGTCGGGCGGATTCGACGGACGGACCAGCCAAATAGCGCCGAACATGCCCACCCCCGCAAGGAGCAGGGCAGCGAAGACGAAGTACTGCTTGCGGCCCATGGGGACTCCCTTACTCGTTGTCGCCCGTCGAGAACTTCGGGTGACGATGTGATGGTCGGATTCGACCTACATGATCCTGCCAGACCGTGTGCCCAAACCTTGGGCCGGCGGGACCACCGTCAGTCGTCAAACCCCTTGTACGTTGTGATCGATGGCCTCCCACGACCCCGACGCCGAGATCGGCCGCGTACTTGGCGGCCGCTATCTCATCGTCGCGCCTATTGGCGTTGGCGCTTCCGCCCGCGTCTACCTGGCCGACGACATCACGCTGCGTCGCCGAGTAGCGGTGAAGGTTTTGCATGAAGCACTGGCCGCCGACGATGCCTTCTTGCGGCGATTCCGGGCCGAGGCACAGTCCGCGGCATCCCTCAACCACCCGCACGTGCTCGGTGTCTACGACTGGGGTCACGACGATGTGCCCTACCTGGTCAGTGAATATCTCGGTGGCGGAAGCCTGGCATCGATGCTCGATGCTGGGAATCGTCTGTCGGCCTCTCAGGGTTTGCTGGTCGGCCTCGAGGCGGCCCGTGGCCTCGAGTACGCCCATGCGGAGGGACTCGTTCATCGCGATATCAAGCCCGCCAACCTGCTCTTCGGCGACGCCGGTCGACTGCGGATCGCCGACTTTGGTCTGGCCCGAGCACTGGCCGAGGCCGGCTGGACCGAGCCCGACGGCTCGATGGTCGGCACCGTCCGCTACGCCGCCCCCGAGCAGGCCCGCGGCGAGAGAGTGGGTCCCGCAACCGATGTCTACGCGTTGGCTCTACTGATCAACGAAGCGGTGAGCGGCGTGATGCCGTTCACCGCCGACACCACGATCGCCACACTGATGGCCCGTATCGACACCCCGATCGAGCCGCACCCCGACCTCGGGCCACTGGCGGCCACGATTCGGCGCGCTGGTGTCGTTGATCCGGACGAACGAATCAGCGCGAGCGAGTTCGTACGCGGGTTCATGGAAGCCGCCGAGGACCTGCCCCGGCCTGCGCCGCTCGTCCTGGTCGGCCCGACGATCGATGAGAGCGGCGACCACACGCGGCTCGTGCCTGATGTGGTACTTCCCGCGATTGCCGCCAACAGGGTTCTCGAGGTGCCGGCCGAAGACCACGGTGCCGATGCTCGAAAGTGGCCGTGGTTTGCGCTCGCGGGCCTCGCCGTGATCGCCGCGGTAGTGGCCGGCATCGTGGCTTTCCAAAACAGTCAGCCCGTGATTCACGATGTCCCGGAGCTGGTCGGGCTCACCGCCGACGATGCGGCCGATGCTGCCCTCGAAAACGGATGGATTCTCAGCCTCGCCGAAGGGCGATCCGACGGCAGCACCGCTGGCGAGGTGCTGTCGATCGCGCCAATCGCAGGCACGGCCCTCGAAGAGGGCGAAGTGCTCGAAGTTGTGGTGTCCCTGGGCCAGGAACTCGTGACGGTTCCCGACCTTCTCAACTTCCCGCTTGACGATGCCGTGGCTCGCCTCGAAGCGGTCGGTTTGACTCTCGGCATCCAAGAAGAGGCAGAGAGCGAGACGATCGCGGTGGGCAGCATCGTGGATGTTCTTCTTGATCCCGGCCAAACCCAAGTTGAGCCCGGATCGGCGATCGACGTGTTGATCTCGGCCGGGCCGATCCAACGTCAGGTACCGGTCCTGCCGGACTCGGGAGTGCTCGAAGACGCCCGCCAACTCCTCGTCGATCGTCGCCTGGTGCCGAACGTGGTCGAAGACTGGTCCGAAGACGTGCCCGTGGGCGATGTCGTGTCCTACGCCCCGAGCAGTGGTGCGTTTGTCGACGCCGATGCGAGGGTCGACATCATCGTCTCAAAGGGTCCCGCCCCTCGCCCGATTCCTAAGGTGGTTGGGTTGACCGTCGTGGAAGCCACCGCGCTCCTTGAGGCCGACGGATTCGTTGTCACCGGTGTCCAAGGCAACCCGTCGCTGCCTGTGCGGTTCACCGACCCCGAAGAGGGTGAAGTGCGAGAATTTGGCGAAGAAGTCCGCATCGCCACCGAACTCATCAATTAACCCGCCTCAACCGCTCGACCAGACCAATGGGTCTGGGTCAGCCGACTCACGAAGGGTCGCCTGGGCGGGCGGTGACGGCGTCGATCCGAGCCACGACTTCGCGGGCGAGGTTGCCGTTGTCGGACGTTGGGTCGGGGGGTGCAGCCATGCCCGCGAGGCCGAGTACCTTCGAGGAGTCGCCGGTGAGCTTTACCTGGCCGCCGATCAGCGCGCTCAGTGCGGCTTGCGGATCGCGGTCGACAAACATCTTGTAGGCAAGGTCGTAGGGAAGCTCGATCGCGAAGTCGCTCTCATCGAGGTGTTCTACTTCGAGGGAGAAGGCGCCGCCGGTGGTGTCGATATGGCCGGCGACCGTTGTTTCTTCGAACGGGGCCCCAGTAACGGTGACGTTGGCCCGAATCTTGAAATCGGTCTCGCCGACATACTCGTGGTACTCATCGCGGATCGCGGCCACGGCGGCGATCCAGTCCGGGCTGAGGAAGGGGTAGGCGGTCACGGGGGAACCCTACTCACGAGAGGGAGAGCGGCGAGAACGACCGCAGGGTCGCGGCATCTGCCGCGTATCCTCATGGCCATGAGCGCGCGAGGTGACCATGACTGAACGAATCACACGAGACGACGTGGAACACGTCGCCCGTCTGGCCCGCCTCGACCTGACCGACGAAGAGATAGATCTCTTCACCGGTCAACTCGGCGACATTCTCGAACACGCGGCCGACATTGAGGCGCTCGACGTGGGCGACATTCCGCCCACCTCCATGCCGTTGCCGATGGTCAACGTGATGCGGGCCGACGTCATTCGTGAGTCGGTCGACCGAGAGGAAGTGTTGGACCAAGCCCCCGACGCCGAAGACGGCCAATTCCGAGTGCCGCCCGTCTTGGGAGAAGAACGATGAGCGCTCGCGAGATCGCCGACGCTGTGCGTTCGGGCGCCCGTTCGGCCCGCAGTGTGATCGATGAGCATCTGGCGCGCATCGATGCCGGTGATGGCGAGCTGAACGCGTTCAACCTGGTGACGACCGACGAGGCCCGAGCGGCCGCCGAGGCCGTCGATGCCAAGGTCGCCGCGGGCGAAGACCCCGGACCGCTCGCTGGGGTTCCCCTCGCCCTCAAAGACAACATGTGTACGCGGGGTATTCCCACGACCTGTTCGTCGAAGATCCTCGAAGGATGGCGACCCCCGTATGACGCCACCGTGGTCACCCGTCTCCGTGAGGCGGGCGCGGTTGCCGTTGGCAAGACCAACCTCGACGAGTTCGCCATGGGTTCGTCCACCGAGAATTCGGCGTTTGGGCCCACTCGTAACCCTCGTGACACCAGCCGCGTGCCTGGTGGCTCCAGTGGTGGCTCTGCCGCGTCGGTCGCGGCCAACTTCACGCCGCTCGCGATTGGCAGCGACACCGGCGGGTCAATCCGTCAACCTGCCGCCTTCTGCGGTGTTGTCGGTATGAAGCCGACGTATGGAGCGGTGAGTCGTTATGGCTTGATCGCGTTCGCTTCTTCGCTCGATCAGATCGGTCCCTTTGCGGCCAACGTGGCCGACGCCGCCGCGTTGTTTGATGTGATCGCCGGCCATGACCCGCTCGACTCAACGTCGATCCCTGACTTCCGGCCCGACGCGTTTGCTTCGCTCGGCCGGGGCGTCGATGGGCTGCGTGTCGGTGTGGTCCGCGAGCTGTCGGGAGGCGAGGGCACAGTCGCCGGATTGTCGCCCGATGTGGTCGCCCGCACCAACGAAGCCGTCGCCGCCCTGGAGGCCGCCGGAGCGTCGGTCCAAGAGGTCTCCATTCCGTCCGCGACTCTTGGCTTGAGCGCCTACTACCTGGTGGCCCCAGCCGAGGCGTCGAGCAATCTCGCTCGCTACGACGGTGTGCGTTACGGGATGCGAGTCGATGCTCCCACTACCGGCGAGATGAACACCGCCAGCCGCACCGCGGGCTTCGGGCCCGAGGTGAAACGCCGCATCATGCTCGGCACCTATGCGCTCTCCGCCGGCTACTACGATGCCTTCTACGGCAAGGCGCTGAAGGTCCGCACGATGATGTTGCAAGACTTCGCCCGGGCGTATGAAGACGTCGATGTCCTCGTCACTCCTACCGCTCCCACCACCGCGTTCCCGCTCGGCGAGCGGACGGCCGACCCCATGACGATGTATGTCAACGACGTGTGCACGATCCCGTCGAACCTCACCGGCCATCCCGGCATCTCGGTGCCGTTTGGGGTAGGCGACGATGGGTTGCCCGTTGGTGTGCAAGTCCTGGCACCGGCGCTGGCCGACGACCTCACGTTCCAAGTCGCCGCGGTTCTTGAGGCCGCCGGAGGTGCCCGATGACCGATTTCTTTGCGCCAGCTTCCACCGCCGACACGCCCGTCGAACCAACCCTTCCCGACGGTTGGGAACTTGTCGTCGGGCTGGAAGTGCATGTCGAACTCGACACCGCCACGAAGCTGTTCTGCGGTTGTGCGAACCAGTTCGGATCCGAGCCGAACACCAACGTCTGCCCGACGTGTCTCGGCTTGCCCGGTTCGCTCCCCGTGATGAACGAGCGTGCCGTTGAATTCGCGATGATCCTGGGCCGCGCCCTCGGCTGCAAAGTGAACCGTTCGGTGATGGCGCGGAAGAACTACTTCTACCCCGACATGCCGAAAGACTTTCAGACCACGCAATACGACCAGCCGACAAACAGCGACGGTCGCATCGTCCTGAGCGATGGGTTTGTTGTCGGCATTGAGCGCGCCCACATGGAAGAAGACACCGGCAAGTCCACCCACATCGGCGGCGGCGGCCGAATTAGCGACGCCCTCTATTCGCTCGTCGACTACAACCGCGCTGGTGTGCCACTCGTCGAGATCGTCACCCGGCCCGACGTGCGCACAATCGAGCACGCCAAGGCCTACGTGGAGGAGCTGCGAGGCATCCTGCTCGCCACCGGCGTTTCCGACGCGCGGATGGAAGAAGGCTCGATGCGAGTCGACGCCAACGTCTCCGTTCGTTCCCACGGCAGCGATGAACTGCGCACCCGGTGCGAGATTAAGAACATCAACTCCGTGCGTTCGCTCGGCCGGGCGATCGAATACGAAGCACGGCGCCACATTGATCTGTGGACCAAGGCGGGAGCGCCGGATCAAGAGACTCGGCACTGGGACGAAGAGGGCGGTCGCACTCTTCCTGGCCGCAAAAAGGAAGATGCTGACGACTACCGCTACTTCCAAGAGCCCGACCTTGTGCCGCTCGAGCCGAGTCCCGAAACCATCGCCGCGATCGATGCGGCGATGCCGCCGCTGCCAGCTGCTCGCCGTGCCGCGCTCGCTGATGCGTCCAGCGCCGATGCCGCCTCGATCGTGCTGCTCGTCGAGCGTGGTCAAGACGGTCTTGCTCTGGCCGCCATTGCTGAGGGCGCCGATGCGGCCAAAGCCGTCACCCGACTGGTCAACGACCTCGCCGTCGATGACTGGAGCAAGGTGAGCGCCGAATCGTTCACCGCTCTGATCAAGATGGAAACCGCGGGCGAACTCACCGCCACGCAGGCCAAGCAGATCCTCACCGAGATGGTCGAGCAGGGTGGCGATCCCGCAACCCACGCTGCGGCCCATGGCTTCGAAGCGATGGACACCGACGAACTCCAGACGCTGGTTGATCAGCTCATCGCTGATCATCCCGACGAATGGGTTCGCTTCAGCGGTGACGACGACGGTGACAAGAAGAAGATGCAGGGCTTCTTCACCGGTCAAATTATGAAGGCCACCAAGGGCCAGGCCGACGGCAAAGCCGTCGCCCAGCTCCTCGCCCGTAAATCCAGCTGAGTGAGTGGCTAGCGCCGGTTGGTTCCGGTGACCTGCCAGGTGTTGCCGCGAAAGCGCATCAACAGCGTGATCGCCCGAGTGATCAGCCAGGCATGGAGCGCGGCCCACAACCAGCCGATGCCGGCACCGACCAACAGCACGACGATCGCGCCGCCGATCAGCACAACGGCGGCGACCCACATTCCGTAGGCGAGGAAACGAAGATCGCCGGCGCCGATGAGCACACCGTCGAGCGCAAACACCACGCCGGCGATCGGCTGTGCAAACGCGACGTGGAGCAACAAGAACGAGGCAAGCCCGAGCACGGCCTTGTCTTCGGAGAATACGTGGGGGAGTACCGGGGAGACGGCGAGGATGACCAGGCCGAGCAGCGTGCCCGCGGTGAGACCCCATTGCGTCATTCTTCGTCCGAGGGAGCGGGCCCGTCGAGCGTTGCCGCGGCCCAACTCTCGTCCGATCATGGCTTGGGCCGCGATGGCGACTGCGTCGAGCGTGAGCGCGAGCAGATTCCAGATCTCGAAGGCGATTTGGTGCGCGGCGAGATCGTCGTCGCCGATGCGGGCCGCAACGGCGAGGGTGATGGTGAGGCTGCCACGTAACGCCGCCGTGCGAATGAACAGGTCGATGCCGTCGCCCGCCAGCTCGCGAATCATCGAAGGGTCGGGCCGAAGGTTCACCTCGTGTTCGGCGACCGCCGAGCGAATCCAGCGGATGAAGATCGCGGCGGCGACCCATTGGGCGATAACGGTGGAGAGGGCCGACGCGCCGATTCCCTGGTCGAAGCCGTAGATCAGGACAAGCTCGAGCACGAGGTTGAGGGCGGCGGTGGCGAGCGCCACGTAGAACGGTCGGGCGGTGTCTTGCAGGCCTCGTAGATAGCCGACGCCGGCGAGCCCGATGAGCATCGCGGGGACACCAAACAGTGAGATCCGGAGGTACACCTCGGCGTTCGCGGCAACCTTGCCGGTGCCGCCCAGGGCACCGATGAGCGCGGGGCCAGAGAGTAGTCCGGTGCCAAGCAGGAGCACACCTATACCACCGGCGAGCCAGAGCGACTGGACGGCCTGATGGGCGGCGCGTCGATGTTCGCCCGCGCCGAGCAGCCGAGCGACCGTTGAGGTGGTGCCATACGCGAGGAAGATGAAGACCGAGTGGCCGACCAGGAGCACGGTCGATGCCAGTGCGAGTCCACCGAGCTCAGGGGTGCCGATCCGCCCGACAACGGCAGTGTCGGCGAGGATGTAGAGCGGTTCGGCCACCAGTGCGCCGAGCGCCGGGAACGCGAGGCGCAAGATGTCGCGGTCGTCGCCCGTCCAGCGGATGCGACGAGTTAGGGCGTTCATGATCCCGCAGGCTATTGCCGTATGGTCCGCAGCCGTTCCGGGGCCACTAGCGTTATGCCGTTCCTATGTGCCCGCCTGTCTTCACGAGAACGCTGCAGCTGTGAGTGACGCTGGTTCCGCGCGCTCGTTCAGCGGCCCGAGTCTCCTGCTGGTGGCTTCGATCATCGCCAACGTGGTGCTGGTCATCTTGTTGTTGGTGAATCCCGGCGACGACATCGGCGACCCGGCCCGAGTCGATACGACGGCTCCGGCGGCCGACGCCGACGCGTTCGTAGAGCCCGCTCTCGTCGAAGAAACGGAGCCGGTGGCAGACGAAGAGGCCGGTCCCACCCGCGTCCTGGTGGTCGGCGACTCGGTGGGTGCCCAGATCGGCTGGGGTCTGCAGGCGTGGAGTGAGGCGAACCGGGGCGAGATCATCGTGATGAACGAAGCGCACCTCGGCTGTGGCGTGGTGCGTTATGGCGAGAAGCTGGTCGACGGCGAATTTGGGCCGGTCGGCGACATCTGTTCGAACTGGAACGAACCGGTTGCGCTCCACATTGCCGCCGATCCCGAAGTGGTGTCGTGGCCCTCCGCTCTTGAGCTCTTCGAGCCCGACGTTGTGCTGTCGGTCGTGTCGTCTTGGGATATCACCGATCGCATCGTGCCCGGTGTGGTCGACGACTGGGCGTCCGTCGGCGACCCCGCCTACGACGCCTATGTCTTGAGCGAGTACACCGAGGCCACTTCGGTGCTGGCCGAGAGCGGCGCCGACGTCTACTGGCTCATGTCGGCCACGCTCAACAAGGACCTTCTGCCCGAGGATCACTTCTTCCGGGTGGGCGCTATCAACAGCATTGTTCGCACCGCGATTGGGCTCGTCGAGGTTGACCTCCCCGATGCGGCCATAACCGGGCTCGATTTCCAGACCTGGCTCGGCGAGACCGGCGCGGCGCGTGATCAATCCATCCGCGACGACGGCGTGCACCTGTCGGTCTTGGGTCGCGAACTCATCGCTCCGTGGCTGCTCGAAGAGATGGGCCTCACGTGACGGCGCCGGTTCGCCCGAAGTTCAAATACATCCCGACGTTCGACGGGATGCGCGGCTTCTGGGTCCTCATAGGCCCGCTGCTCTACCACGCTCGCCCCCAGTCGATTCCGGGCGGACCGGACATCGTGCCGGGCGGCATTCTCAGCCTCGATCTCTTCTTCGTGCTGTCGAGCTTTTTGATATTCAGCATCGCCCTGCGGGAGTGGGACGGCACCGGGAAGATCGATTTGGCCGCCTATGCCGGTCGCCGTATTCGCCGGCTGTTCCCCGCGCTGTTCGTGGCGCTCGGCTTCCTCTCGATCTACCTCGCCGTGGTCAACGACCCCGAGCTGATCGATCGTTGGACCGGTGCCATCGTCTCTGCGCTCACCTACAGCGCCAACTGGCATGAGATCGCGGCCGACGTCTCGTACTTCGAGGCGTTCGGTGCCCCGTCTCCACTAAAGCATGTGTGGTCGTTTGCGATCGAGGAGCAGTTCTACCTCTTCGCCCCCTTGTTCCTGATCGTGGGGTTGCGCTGGGGCGGGCGTCGGGGCCGAGAGATTCTGCTCGGTGTGTCGATCACCGGCGCGTTGGCATCGGCCTGGTGGATGTCTCGGGTTCACGTGGAAGGGGAGGACCCGTCCCGGGCGTACTACGGCACCGACACTCGGGCCCAGGCCCTCTTCGTTGGCATCGCGATTGCACTCATCGTGCATCTCTATGGCGCACCCCGCACGGATCGCGGTACGAAGCTTGCCGCGTGGATCGCCTATCCAGCGACGGCGTGGCATCTATGGGCTGTCCTCACCATTAGCGAGCGCGACGCGTGGCTCTTCGAGGACGGGGGCTTTTTGCTCGTGGCTGTTGTTGCGGGTCTTGCCATGTTTGGTCTCTCTCAACCGGCGCCGTGGAGCCCCCTCCACCGTCTATTTGCCTCGTCGCCTTTCCGGTACTCCGGGAAGATCTCTTACGGGCTCTACCTCTACCACTGGCCCATTTATCTCCTTCTCACACCGGCCCGGGCAGGCGACATCTTCGGCTCTGGCCCGATCACGGGCTGGCCCCTGCTGGGTATCCATCTCACGATCACCGTGACCGTGGCCTCGATTTCGTTCCACCTGATCGAGCAGCCATTTGTGAAACGGCAATGGCCGATTACTCGACGTCAGCTCGCACCCGCGATGGGCTACTTCGCTGGAGCGGTGGCGATCGTTGTGATTCTTGGTGGCCTGCTTGCGGCCCACACCCGGCGCGCACCGGAGATCACCGAGCGAGTCGTGTTCTTGAACGCCGGGGGCGAAGAGGTCGATGAACTGGGCGCGGCGCCGACCGACTCCGAGAACAACGCCAGCGATGTGCCCGCGGCCGATGACGGCATCGTCCGGATTCTGACGGTCGGTGATTCGGTGATGGACCAGATCGGCGTTGCCCTCACCGATTGGGCGCTCGTCAACCCGGAGGCCGGCATCATCGCCTTCAACGAAGCCCACATTGGTTGCGGCACGATTCGCGAGGGCGAGAAACGGGTGCCTGGTGATCTCGAAGGGCCGGTGGGTGACACCTGCAGCGACTGGGCCGATCCGGTCAGCGTCGACGTCGTCACGGAATACGACATCGTGTCGTGGCCGACGATTCTCGACGTGTTCCAGCCCGACATCGTGATCATCCATGTCAGCCCGTGGGACGTCACCGATCGGCGGATCGATGGCTTGAACAACGGCGACTGGACCCATGTCGGGGAGGCCGACTTCGATGACTATGCACGGGTGGAATATGGCGAGGCGATCGATCTGCTGACCGGCGACGGTGCGGCGCTGTTCATCCTCGAAGGTGCCGCGATGAATCGCGAGATCACTCCGCAGAACGATCCGGCTCGGATCACTGAGCTCAACAACCTGGTCGCGGCCGTTGCCGCAGAGTCCTCTGCGGAGGTCACGATGCTCGACTATCCCGCTTTTATCGGCCCGGTCGGCAGCGATCAGGAGCTCGCCCGCCGTCACGACGGTGTACATCTCTCCGACTCCGGCCTCGAAGCTGTAATCCCCTGGCTCCTCGACGAGGCCCTGGGTTAACCCCCACCCGCCTCAGCTGCGGTCAGGCCCTCGATGCAGGAGGGGTCTGACCCTGTTTGGGGCGGTGCCAGGCGTGGGTGCGGGCGTTGAAGGCTTGGGCCGCGGGGGTCATGTAGTCGAGACGGCCCTCGCGGGCGGCGGTGGACGAGATCTCGACCAGATCATCGGCCACTGGGAGTCGGTGGACGTCCGGGATCTCATGCGGAGGCCGCGGCGCGAGGGCGAGCGCGGGTAGGCGAGCGATCGCGGTGTCTCGCTCGGCTTCATCTTCGTACCAACTCGGGTCGTTCACCTGTGCCCACTTGTCCGCGCCCATTACGACGACGTCGTAATGGGCGGCAATGTCGGCGATCAGCTGAGCACTCGTGACCACAACCTCGATGCCGACGAAGTCGAGCACCGACGCGCGGATCACGTCAAGGCGTTCGTCGAACGTTGGCCGGGCGACCGTGCCCTTCCCCAGCGCCACGGTGGACACGGCGAGATCCACCCGGTCGAGTCGGTGGGCGTTCAGCGCGGCCACCGCGATCTCTAGATGGGCCCGGGTGGGCGGATTGAAGGACCCAGGATAAACCCCAATTCGGGTGGTCACGGACGCTCTCTCACGCAACGGTCAGGCCTTCTCACGAATCGATGTTGCCATCTGCGGAGGGAGTCGTCATACTCGTAGCCGTGCACCAGTCGCTCGCCCTCTCGCTTGTAGTAGGCCTTCGCTAGCGCACGTTCGCGATTAAATTTCTCCGAAACGTGCGCATCGACCTCCCAGAAGGGAGGTCGTTTCGTTTTTTCGGCCCATACTTCCGTGTCCCAATTTCTTGTGAGCGCAACCGATGAGTGACAACCAAAAGATGTCCGGCGGCGAGGCCCTCGTCAAAAGCCTCGAACATGAAGGCGTCGACGTCATATTCGGGTATCCGGGTGGCGCAATCCTCCCGGTCTACGACCCAATCATCGACAGTTCGATTCGCCATATCCTGGTGCGTCACGAGCAGGGCGCCGGCCACATGGCCGAGGGGTACGCCCACGCCACCGGCGAACCGGGTGTTGCGATGGTCACCTCGGGTCCCGGGGCCACCAACATCGTCACCCCACTCGCCGACGCCTTCCTCGACTCCGTGCCGATGGTGTGCATCACCGGTCAGGTCCCGTTCGACGCGATCGGCACCGACGCCTTCCAGGAGTGCGACACCACGGGCATCACGATGGCCATTACCAAGCACAACATGCTGGTCACCGACGCGCAGGACATTCCGCGGGCCATTCACGAGGCGTTCCACATCGCCACAACTGGCCGTCCGGGCCCAGTTCTCGTCGACATCCCGAAGGACATCGTCGATCCGACAAACCCTCGTTCGGCGATGAACTGGTACAAAGCGACCGATGCTGACATGGAGCTGCCCGGTTACTCGCCGAACATGGAAGGCGATCGTGAGCTGATCCGTCAAGCCGCCGAGCTGATCCGTGACGCCGAACGTCCGGTGCTCTACGTCGGCGGCGGCATTCTCAAGGCCCGTGCCGCTGAGGCGCTCATGGCGCTGGCCGAGATGGTGCAGATTCCGGTCGTCACCACGCTGATGGCCCGTGGCGCGTTCCCCGATAGCCACGACCTCTGCCTCGGCATGCCGGGCATGCACGGCAACTACACGGCGGTCACCGCCATGCAGAAATCGGATCTGCTGATCTCGCTGGGCGCTCGTTTCGACGATCGGGTCACCGGCAAGCTAGACGGCTTCGCCCCCACCGCCAAGATCATCCATGTCGACATCGATCCCGCTGAACTCGGCAAGGTTCGCCAGTACAACATCGGCATTCAGGGCGATTGTCGACTCGTGATCGAGGGCCTCGTCACCGCGATCCGCGAGCTCGGCGGCCCGGCCGTGCAGGCTGATCGCTCTGTCTGGCGCTCGACCGTGTCGGGCTGGCAAGAGAACTTCCCGCTCACCTACGTGCAGTCGCTCCCAGGCGACAAGCTGAAGCCGCAGTTCGTCATCGAACAGCTCCGTGACAACAATCCGAGCGACACCATTGTTGCTTCCGGTGTTGGCCAGCATCAGATGTACGCCAGCCAGTGGTGGGAGTTCAACCACCCCTACACCTGGGTCAACTCCGGCGGCCTCGGCACGATGGGCTTCTCTATTCCCGCAGCCATCGGCGCGAAGGTCGGCAAGCCCGATAGTCGTGTGTGGGCCATCGACGGCGACGGTTGTTTCCAGATGACTGCCCAAGAGTTGGTCACCGCCACGGTCGAAAACATCCCGATCAAGGTCGCCCTGCTCAACAACTCGTACCTGGGCATGGTTCGGCAGTGGCAGGAGATGTTCTACGAGGAGCGTTACAGCGAGGTCTACCTCCAGGAGCGCATGCCCGACTACGTGAAGTGGTCCGAAGCTATGGGCTGCCATGCCATTCGGGTCGAGTCGCCCGAAGAGGTCGCCCCGGCGATCGAAGAGGCCAACGAGATTAACGATCGTCCCGTTGTGGTCGAGTTCGTCACCGATGCGGGTGAAAACGTTTTCCCGATGGTTCCGTCGGGCAAGAGCAACTCTGAGCTGGTTGTTGATCCGAGCCAGCAGCACCTACTTGAGGGCGGTCCGTCGTGAGCGCCGATCGTTTCCACACCATCGTCACAACGGTCGAGAACAAGCCAGGTGTGCTCGCTCGCGTGGCCGGGCTCTTCAGTCGCCGCGGGTTCAACATCGAGTCTCTCGCGGTAGCCCCAACCGACGACGACAAGTTCAGCCGTATCACCTTCACCGTCGATGTCGAATCGGCGCCGCTTGAGCAGGTCGTGAAGCAGCTTAACAAGCTGATCAACGTGGTCGAGATCCGAGAACTGTCGCCCGATCAGGCGATCTCTCGCGAACTCATGCTTGTGACGGTCTCGGTCGATGCCGATAATCGCAAAGAACTCATGGCCGTTGTCGAAGATTGGCAGGCCTGCGTCTTGTCGGAGAACCCCGCCCAGATCATGCTGTCGTTCTCCGCTCGCACCGAGCGGCTCAATGAGTTCGAAGAAATTCTGCGCCCCTTTGGGATCGCCGAAATCCAACGCACTGGCCGAGTGGCCCTCCCGTCACTCGACTAGCAAACTCTCCGTTCTGTGACGTCTGACGTGCTGTATCTGCACACCAGTCGTCACAGAAGCAGAAAATACACATCTCCTAACAAGCACATCTCCTAACAAGCAAAGAGAAGGTTCCGCTGTGGCGAACATCTACTACGAGAAGGACGTCGACCGTTCCGCGATCGCCGACCGCAAGGTCGCGATCCTCGGTTACGGCTCGCAGGGGCACGCACACGCCCTGAACTTGAAGGAATCGGGCATCGACGTGCGCGTCGGTCTTCGTGAGGGCTCCGGCTCCGTAGCGAAGGCTGAGGCCGCTGGTCTCCGCGTGCTGTCGGTGGCGGACGCAACAGCTGAGGCCGACGTCGTCATGATGCTCATGCCCGACACCGAGATGGCCGAGATCTACGAAGCCCACGTGGCCCCGAACCTCTCCGACGGCGACGCGCTCTTCTTCGCTCACGGCTTCAACATCCGCTTCGACCTGATCAGCCCTGATGCTGGTCTCGACGTGTGCATGGTTGCCCCCAAGGGACCCGGCCACCTCGTACGTCGCACCTACAGCGAGGGTGGCGGCGTTCCGGCGCTGATCGCCGTCGAGCAGGACCCGACCGGTGGTGCCAAGGCGCTCACCCTTGCCTACGCCGACGCCATTGGTGGCGCCCGTGCTGGTGTGATTGAGACCACCTTCACCGAAGAGACAGAAACGGATCTCTTCGGCGAGCAGGCTGTCCTCTGTGGTGGCACCACCCGCCTCGTGCAGACCGGCTTCGAAACGCTCATCGAGGCTGGTTACCAGCCCGAGGTTGCCTACTTCGAATGCCTCCACGAGCTCAAGCTGATCGTTGACCTCATGTACGAAGAGGGCATTGCCGGTATGCGCTACAGCGTGTCCGACACCGCCGAATGGGGCGACCTCACCTCCGGTCCGCGCATCGTCAACGCCGAAACCAAGCTCGAGATGAAGCAGATCCTCACCGAGATCCAGGACGGCACCTTTGCCGCCAACTGGGTAGCTGAGGCCCGCGCTGGTCGCAAGAAGTTCCACGCCCTTGAGCAGGCGGGCCATGATCACCCAATCGAAAAGGTCGGCAAGGAGCTCCGCGCCATGATGCCGTGGATCTCGGCGGGCAAGCAGAGCGTCGCTGAGACCTCTGGTGGCCAGGGCATGTAACGCCCTTTGTTTCGAAATCGATGCGGTTTCCCCACACAGGATGTGGGGGACCGCATCTTTCTCATTTTTGGGCGGTCTCGATTTACGGGAAGGCCCGGTCGATCAGGACGAGGAGTTCGAGGAAGGCGGCGAGGCCGAGTGGGGCGACCAGTCCCGCCATCACGGCGATCGTCATCCAGCGGATCCATCGAGGCCGGTCGCGGAACCGGCGCTCGTAGAAGGCTTCATCGAGCTCATCGGCATCGGTGTCGGCCGGCAGCCCGTCGGTGAGTACTTCCCGAGCGTGGTCGGCCATCTCATCCCGGACGACGAGTTGAAACGTTCGGTCGGTGACATGGTGCGGTGCGACCGAATGGGCCGGGTCACCGAGCACGACGGATTCGACACCGGCGTCGCTAAGGCGCGCATGGCCCACGTCTGCCTCAAACTTGCTGCCGTATTCGGCAACAACCGTTCTTCCTGGCAGCGGACGCATGTCACAGAGTCTGGCACCCGCCCGCCGCGAAGCGCGCCGCAGCGGGTCGCTAGGGTGACGCCTCATGGCTGCAACCATCGAGGTAACTGACCTCGTCAAGACCTATGGCGACACGAAGGCCGTCGACGGTGTGTCGTTCACCGTTGGAGAGGGCGAGGTCTTCGCGATTCTCGGCCCGAATGGCGCGGGCAAGTCCACCACCGTGGAGATTCTCGAAGGCCACCGCGAACGCACCTCCGGGACCGTCTCGGTTCTCGGCGTCGACCCGGCCAAAGCGGGCAGTAGCTTCCGTGATCGCCTCGGCATCGTCTTGCAAAGCGCAGGCGTTGATCGGGAGTTGACTGTTCGCGAGGTTCTGCACTTCTACCGGGCGGCGTACTCCCGACCCCGCGACGTCGACGAAGTGATCGAACTCGTGGAGCTCGGCGAGAAGGCGGACGATCGGGTGGGTTCGCTCTCCGGCGGCCAACAGCGCCGCGTTGATCTTGCCCTCGGTCTCGTCGGTGACCCTGACCTGATCTTCCTGGATGAGCCGACAACGGGCTTCGACCCGACGGCCCGCCGTCGTAGCTGGGAACTCATCACGAATCTCACCTCGCTGGGTCGCACGGTTGTGTTGACGACGCATTATCTCGATGAAGCGGAGCACCTGGCCGACCGGGTGGCCGTCCTCGCCGGTGGACAGATCGTCGCTGCGGGAACGCCCCGAGAACTCCGCGACAGTCTGGGCGAAGGCACCCGGATCAGCTTCGAGATTCCAGCCGTAAACGAGCCCATCAGCGGCCTGCTCGACTCGCTGTCCGGGAAGAGCCGCGGCCGCGATCGGCGGATTGAGATCGCGACCAATGAGCCCACCGCCGACCTTGCTCATATCACTGCTTGGGCCGTCGAACGAGGCCTGGAGTTGGGCGGACTGCAGGTCAACTCGACCGAGCTTGAAGACGTCTACCTCCGTCTCGTCGCAGACGAAGCCTGATGCGTACCCTCAAGCTTCTCCGCTTCCAGATTCGGGCCCAGAATCGGTTCTTCTGGCGGGTTCCGATCGGCGCGTTCTTCACCCTCGTGCTGCCGATCATCATGCTCGTCTTGTTTGTTGCGCTCTTTGGCAACGACATTGACGATGTTCGCGAAACCGGCGACATTCGGGCCGCCCAGTTCTACACACCGGCTCTTGCGGTGTTCGCGGTCGGCTCGGCGACCTATACGAACATCGCGATCAACATCTCTACTCGCCGTGAAGACGGGATCCTGCGGCGGGTTCGAAGCACGCCGCTGCCTCCGTGGATCTACATCGCGGGTGCGGTCGGCTCTGCCGTGTGGATCGCCCTCGTGTCAGCTGCGCTCATGGTGACGCTCGGTGTCGTCGCATTCGACGTCAACATTGAGCTCAGCAAGCTCCCGGCGATGCTGCTGGCATTCGCGATCGGCTCGGCCACGTTCGCCACGCTGGGTGTCGCCCTGGCCAGTGTCGCGAAGTCCGCATCGTCGGCTTCGGCGTTGGCGAACGCCACCATCTTGCCGATGGCGTTCATCTCGAACATCTTCATCGACCTTGGTGCAGACCCGCCCAAGTACCTCCGAGTGGCCGCCGATCTCCTGCCGCTCAAACACTTTGGCGTGGCGTTCTCCCAGGCCATGGACCCCTGGTCCGATGCACCCGCCATCGAGTGGGACCGTCTTGGTGTCTTGCTGATCTGGCTCGTGATTGGTGCGCTGATTGCTCGCGCGAAGTTCAGCTGGGAGCCATCAGTCGGCGGCTCAACCAGCCGCGGCCGTCAACGCCGTCGCGCTACGAACTAGCGTCCGCCCCCTTGGAGCTGCGAACCTGCGGGTCGTGCTTACCAAATTCGACGACTACCCGATTCATCAGACCCCCGATCCGATCGCCCACCCGGCGAGCTCGGACAAGGACGTCTACGAGCGCTACTGGTTCAACGGCTACTCGAGGGCCGGCGACATGTACCTCGGGATCGGCACCGCCTCCTACCCCCACCTGGGTATTCAGGACTGCGGCATTTCTGTCGTCTACGAGGGTCATCAGTACGCCTTTCACGCCTCGGCCCGGGCTACGCCCGAGCCGAGTGAGCTGACGGTCGGGCCGTTCAATATTGAGATTCTCGAGCCCATGAAGTCGCTCCGGGTCACGCTCGAGTCGAACGAGACCGACTTTGCCTGCGATCTGCTTTGGGAGGGCCGCACCGGCAATGTCGAGGAGCCTCGTCACCACTTCGGTGGCGGCGGCACCCGTAAGGTGATGGACACCACCCGTTTCGCCCAGCTCGGACATTGGAGCGGTTGGATCGAGTTCGGTGGGAAACGACTGGATCTCAAGCGGGAAGACACGTGGGGGACGAAGGATCGCTCGTGGGGTATTCGGCCGCTTATCGGTGGCGACACCCGTGGCGCGCCGCAGGAACGTAAGCCCGGTGGCGGACTCTTCTTCCTGTGGGCGCCGCTCCATTTCGATGATCTCTGCCTGCACTACCAACTCTTTGAGGACTGGAAGGGTCGGCCGTTGTTCAATGTCGGCGCTCGCCTCCCTGTCTATAACTCGATCGATGAGATCCCCGGCATCGAGGACGAAGCGGCCGAGCACATGCGGTCCCACGAGCATTCGCTGACCTTCAAGGAAGGCTCACGAATGATCGAACGGGCCACGATCGCCATGACGTCGATCGACACGGGCGACCGTCACGAGGTGCAGCTCGAGCCGATCTTCACCTACCGGATGAAGGGAATTGGTTACATGCACCCGAAGTGGGTGCACGGCCAATGGCATGGCGAGTTGGCTATGGAGAGCGAATCATGGGCCCTCGCCGACGTCGACGAGACGGCGTATGAGAACCAGCATGTGCAGCATCTCGTGAAGGCCACATACGGCGACCGCGTCGGCATTGGCGTGCTCGAACAGGTAATCATGGGCCCGTACAAGCCCTACGGCATGGACGGCGCCTTCGACGCGCCGAAGTACGACTGACTAGTTCGTCGGATAGTCCGGCGGCACCGGCACGGTGACCGGACCAGCAACCGGATACGTCGGACCGACCCGGAGGAAGTCTCGGATTGGTTCGCTGTCTTCGAGCTTGGTGCCTGAGAGGGCGTCGAGCGTGACAACCGGCGGCAGGCTCGCGATTTCGACCGCGAAACCGAACACTTTGATCCCGCCGGGGCCAGGAACCAGCGTGATTTCGGTCTGGTAACCGTCGGCGTGTTCGACCCAGAGGCTCAGGACCTCGGCGGCGGCGCGGCCCCAAAGGAAGCCGATGGTCTTCTCGCCATCGACCGTGCCGACGTCGACGCTGAGTGCGTCGTCAAGGCTGCTGATGCCGCGGGAAGGGGCGAGGCAATCGTCGATGCCTGTGCCAGCTTGGGCGGCTGTTTCTGTGTCGGGATGGGTTATGTCGGCTCGGAAACAAAGTTCGTTGCCGTCGCCGCTCAGTGTCCAGTCGGACTGGAAGCCGTCGGCCGTCGTGACGGTGCCGCTCGCAAACTCTCCGCTTGGGTCGCCGGCCGGGGGCTGGGTGGTGGTGGCGGTCTCGCCGTCGGCCGCGCTGCTTGGGGTGGTTGCTGCGTCATCGCTCGGAGCGTCAAACGGCACCAACGTGGTGCTGGTCGATGTGGTCGAGCTGGTGGCGGCGTCGGGGTCGCTCTCCTCGGACTCGGAGTCGGAGCCGCAGGCGACGGGGAGAAGAGACAGCGCGAGCAGGCTGGCGGCGACGCAGGGTAAACGTTTTGTGAACACGCCGACACGATACGCAAACGCGGAGAAATTTCGGAGGCGTGTGTCATAGAACCGTGGTTGGGCGGCGTCGTAGTGGTGTCGGCTGGTTGTTTCTGCCGACCCGGTGCCCGGAAACCCGGGGCGGGCGTTCATCGGTCAACACGATCAGGAGTCACCCACCACTATGCGACGCATTCTTGTTTTCTGTGCCCTTGTTTCCGTCACCGGCCTCGGCGCGTGGGCCTTGCCGGCCGGGCAGGCCAGCTCGGCTATGGAGCAGGCCGCGGCCGAACCCGCGGCCTCGTCTCCCGTCCTCCCGGTGGCGCCGGAAGTGTCATCCGATTCGGCTGCGACGCCCGCGCCGACGACCATTCCGGCCACGGCAGTGTCTGAAGCACCGACGCAAGCGGCCGATCCCGATGCGTCGGCCGATCACCTCACTGCCGAGCGGTCGGCGGCGGAAGCGCCCGCCGCGATTGTCACCACAACTACCGCGCCACCGACTACCACCACAGCGGCGCCCACGGTGACGGTGGCGTTCACGGCGACGCAGGCGTTTGGGTCGTGCGACGAACCAATCCCGTACGACATCTTCTCGGGCGCCGCGACAGCAGGCAGCACCGTGAGCATCTCTTCGCCCTACGGGTCGGGCTCCACAACGGCCGACGCCAACGGCCATTGGGAACACAAGGTCGAGTTCCCGCCCGCCCTGCGAGGCGAACAGTTCCTGTCACTGCCGCCGGACCGGGCGGCAGCACGACTCTGCCGTTCATCGCTATGGGCAACGCGTCGCACTCCTGAGGTTCGAAACCGGCCCAGCGATGGGATTAGGGTCAGCGTCATGACGGCGCAGCAATATGACGAGTTCGGTTTGTTCCAAGAGAACGCGGCGGAGTACGACCTGCTCTATGACGGCCCGCCGACCGTGCGGCGAGAGACGATTGCCCTTGAGCGAGGCACCAAGCTTTCGGCCCTCGTGTGGGGCGATGCCGATCCGGAGCTCGTGTTGATCCACGGTGGAGCACAAAACGCCCACACGTGGGACACGGTTGCCCTGAAGCTTGACCGTCCGCTCATCGCCATCGACCTTCCCGGTCATGGCCACAGCGACTTTCGTCCGGAGCACGACTACATCCCCACCTCGATGGCTGACGACGTGGCCCAGGCGGTCCAGCAGCTGGCGCCGAACGCGAAGGCCGTTGTCGGGATGTCGCTCGGTGGAATGACGGCAATTTGCCTGGCCGCTGATCATCCCGACCTCGTTCGTCGACTCGGGGTTGTCGACGTCACGCCAGGAACGGATCACGCCAAGGCCGAACCGATCATCGCCTTCGTTGATGGTCCCGAGTACTTCAAGGACTTTGCCGAGATCCTCAGTCGCACCGTCGAGTTCAATCCTGGTCGCAGCGAAGTGTCACTACGGCGCGGCATTCTCCACAACGCTTATGAGATGGACGATGGCCAGTGGACATGGCGCTACGACCGCATGCGCGACTGGAAGATTGGTGGCGACGATGCCCCCTCTTTCGAGGACCTCTGGGACAAGGTCGACGACGTCAAGGTGCCAATCACGCTGTGGCAGGGCGGCAAGTGGAGCGTCATCGGCGATGAAGACGTCACGGAGTGGATGAAGCGTCGCCCCGACACGATTCACATCGTGGTCGAGGGTGCCGGCCACTCAATCCAGGGCGACAAGCCCATGGAGATGGCCGCCCACATCGAGGACTTGCTCGCTCGTTAAGCCTCAGGTGGCGGGGTCGAGGAGGCGGAAGGACTCGCCGAGGGGGACTCCGGCTGATCGGCCGACCGTGACCGCAGCGGCCCGGGTGCGTTGCCGGAACGCGTCGGCCTGTGAACCGTCGTCGTCTACGTTGATCACCATCGTAGTTTCAAACTGGCTTTCGTGGGCAAGAAGGGCCTGGACCTTCGCCTCGAGATGGGCGTTGTCAATCCTCTCGACCAGATCCGGCTGTTCGCACTCGAAGAGCAGTAGGTGGGCAGGTCGATGGTGCGAGATGCCGTGTTCGGGGTGGTAGTGCGGGTCTCGAGCGGCGACCACGCCGTCGACGGCAAGGAATCCGGCCGCCCGATGATCGGGATGCATCCGCCACCGACGCCAGGGATCATGCCCGAGCACAACATCGGGTGTGAGTTCACGGATGATCCGGGCGACGGCGCTGCGATGGCCGACATGGGCCACGAGTTCGCCGTCTTCCACTCCCAGGAATCGCACTTCACCGGTGGCGCCGAGACGACGCGCCGCTTCCCGTTGTTCGCCCTGTCGGCGAGCGATCAGCGCGTCGGTGTCGGCGTTGACATCCCAGGTTCCCTTGCGGCCGTCGGTGCAGATCAATAAATGGCAGGTGGCGCCCGCCGCTGTCCACTTGGCGAGAGTGGCCCCACACTCGAACTCGATGTCATCGGGGTGGGCGGCAATGGCCAGCGCACTCTTCGGAATCGGCAGATCTACGCGCATGTCAGGAGTCCTCCGCGGTGAGCGCCGCTTGTTCGAGCCAGTCGACGGGCAGGTCAGCGGGGTCATCGACATCCCACGCGAGCGAGTCGTCATCCACGATGGTGATGGCAAGGCCGAGTCGCTCGGCCTCGGCCACGTGCGCATCAAACGATCCGGGGCCATAGGCAAACACAAAACCGGCGTTGGTCGGCACACACATGACGTTGGAGCCGTCTCGAACGCGGTCGGGGGCAACAACGAGGCCGGTGTGATCGACGACCCGGAGGTCCTTCGCGGTTGGCAGGTCGGCGTGGGCAATGATCGCCCGTTCAAAGCCGACGCGACCAGCGTGGGCAACAGCTGCAGTGACCGACGCATTGAGGCCAACTTCGCGCACCGTCATCACGCCGATCTGGCGTTCGTGGGCCCACTCGACGACGCCGGGGTCGTCGGTGACGATCCGGACAGGCAGGTCATGGGCCGCTCTGATCACGTTCTGCGCCATCCACATCGTGATCCGACGGCGCTCGTCGAGATCGAGGGCATCGGCCAGACGAGACTTGCTGTCGTCGAACGAACGAATCGGAATCAGGACGATTGATTCGACGGGATCGTGTGAAGACGGCACAGCAGGGCGATTCTACGGCGACGGACCGCGAGCGGAACTCAGAGTCGCCCACTCGACCGAAGTCCGTCGAACCGCGCAGGTCTATGGTGAGCGCATGGACATGAATGTTGCGGTAGTCGGCGCTGGTTCTTGGGGAACAACAGTGGCGCATCTGTGTGCCCACAACGCACCAACGGTGCTACACAGCCGTCGCGCCGATGTCGCCGACGCGATCAACGATCACCACGAGAACCCGCGCTACCTCGAGGGGTACAAACTCCACCCCGACCTGCGGGCCTCCATCGACCTGGCCGAGGTCGTCCGCCAAGCCGACGTGTTGGTTATGGGGGTGCCGTCGGCCGGGTTCCGCGAGACGATCGTCGACATTCGCCCCCATCTGCGCCCGTGGGTGCCGGTGGTCTCCCTGTCGAAGGGCTTGGAGCTTTCCACGCGGAAACGGATGACCGAGATCGCCGAAGAGGAATTGTCCGGCCACCCGGTCGGCGTGCTGACCGGTCCAAATCTGGCCAAGGAGATCCTCGCAGGCAACGCGGCAGCCGCGGTCGTGGCGTTCACCGATCTGACCATCGCCGAGCGCCTGCAGGAGGTGTTCTCCTCCGATCTCTTCCGCGTGTATACGAACACCGACGTGGTGGGTTGTGAGATCGCGGGCGCATTGAAGAATGTCATCGCGCTCGCGGCCGGTATGGCCGACGGTCTCGACACCGGCGATAACACGCGGGCCGCCGTGATGACCCGCGGTCTGGCCGAACTCACGCGTCTCGGTGTCGCTATGGGCGGCGACCCGGCGACCTTCTCGGGCCTGGCCGGTATGGGCGACCTCCTCGCGACTTGTATGAGTCCGCAGAGCCGAAATCGGTACGTGGGCGAGCAGCTCGGACGGGGCCGGTCACTCGACGACATCATCGAAGAAATGAACCAAGTCGCCGAAGGTGTGAAGTCGGCGAAGATCGTGGTTGAGCTCGCTGAGGAGTACGGCGTCGAGATGCCGATCGCTCGGGAAATGAAGGCGTGTGTCACTGAAGGTCGGAGCGCCATCCAGGCGTACCGTGGGCTTGTGAACCGACCTGTGACAAGCGAAGCCGCCCCGGACTGATGAAACGCTGGCTGCAGGATCGACGCGTTCGATCCGGAGACCTTCCCTCCCACGCGCTCGTGGGCTCCACCATTGGCGACCTTGAGGGGCCGACGGCGATCGTCGACGATCGTGGCCGAGTTGGCTCGATCGACGGCAGCTGGTGGATCGAGTGGGCTGTGCGGGCCGACGATCGCATGCGCTTGGCTCACGAAGAGGTGGCCGTCCGTCAGTCGCGGGTTGCCGATGCTCCGGTCTACGAGACCTGGATGCGAGTGCCCGGTGGTGATGTCATCTCGCGGGTCGCGTCGGCCAACGACGGGCTCGGCCGAGTACTCGTTCTGGAGTTTGAGAACGCGTCGTCCGATGCGGTCGCGATCGCCATCGCCGGCCGACTTGCGGGCGAAGCCGCGGTGGTCGCCGATGCCGACACTGTCTCACTCGACGGGATCGAATGGATCCGAGCCGAACGCCCCGCCGGTGGGGTGCTCGCGACGGTCGACGACCCGTGGGTGGCCGTCGCCGAAGAACCGGATGCATCACGATCGGCCGCCGAGGGAACCGCTCCCTCCGGTCTGCTGGTTCTGACCCTGCCGCACCGACAAAAGGTGTCGTTCCAGATCCTGCTTGAGGGCGACTTTCCCACCCGCGAGGTCACACCAGAGTCGATCTCGGCGGGCTGGTGCACGATCACTGCGAACGCACTGTCGATCACCGTTCCGGATGCTGAACTCGGCGAAGCATGGAATCGCATCCTCCCTGACCTGATCGTGCTCGCGGGCACCGACGACCCTCACGTCGCCGCGGAAGCAGCGGTGGTACTCGATGTTGCTGGCCTCCACGACGAAGCCGACCGAGCGCGCGCGTGCGTGGTCGCGGCGACGGAGAACGCCGAGCTGTCGGGACCGTCAGCAATCGCGGCACTGCGAGCGTTGGCGTCGCGCGATCTGCTGGCCGGCGCTGATTCTGGCCTCGCCGATCTCGCTGGCACTCTCTCGGCCGCGGCCGGTCCTGAACTCGACGAATCGACGCTTCAGCACGTTGCCCGGGCCCTAGAAGCCTCAGCGCCCAAGGCGGCCAGCGATGCCCGCCGAGCGGCCGCAGCGGCCCGCGGCACCTACTCGCCAACAACCCCAGCGGCCTTAGCTGCTCAGCGGGTGTTGTCACATGTGATCCGCGCCGACGATGCTGCGGTCGTTGCGGTGCTTCCCGATGTGCCGTCGGCCTGGCGCGGTCAGCCGCTCGACGTGCGCAACTGCGGCACCCCCAATGGCCGGGTGTCGTTCAGCGTTCGTTGGCATGGCGACCGACCGGCGCTTCTGTGGGAACGTAGTGGCGGCAGCGATGTGGTGGAGATGCGCTGTCCGGGGCTCGACGCCGAATGGTCGACACTCGAACGTTCGGGCGAAGCGCTACTAGCGGCGCCCGTCGACTAGCGCTCGACCCAACGTCGAGCCACTCGGGATCGTGAGCTACCGTCCGAGGCGATGGCTCCAACCGCACCCCAACTGCGCCGCTCGATCAAGAACAAGCCCCCAGGGCTTCGCCTTGAGCGCGGGCTGTGGGAGAACGGCTGCGAGCTGGTCGCCGGTATTGATGAGGTCGGTCGTGGTTCGTGGGCCGGGCCGCTCACTCTCGCCGCGGTCGTGGTGCCAAAAGAGAAGCGCCTCTACAAGGTGCGTGACTCAAAGATGCTCACCGAATCTGAGCGTGAGTTGATGTTCGACCGGATCATCGATTGGGCCGATCATGTCGCCGTCGCCCATGCCACCCAAGAGGAGTGTGACGAGCTCGGGATGTCTGCCGCTCAGAAGTTGGCCGCTCAGCGCTGCCTCGGCTCGCTTGGTGTCGATGTTGACCACGTGCTGGTCGATGGCAATTGGGATTTCGTTGAAACCCATCCCACCACCACGATTGTGAAGGGCGACGCGATCAGCCTTTCGATCGCCGCCGCGTCAATCGTCGCCAAGGTGACGCGCGACCGCTTGCTGCGAAACTGGGACCGGTTACACCCGGCTTACGGCTTTGCCGGCAACAAGGGTTATCCGTGTCCTCGGCACAAGGCCGCGATTGCGGCCTACGGTCCGAGTGCCGTGCACCGGCGCCGCTGGGCCTTCATGGACGATCTTCGGTGGACGGGGGTTCCTCGAGTTGTTGATGAGGAAGTACCCCAACGCGGCTTGTTTTGAAGGTCGGTCGTAGCCTCGGGTGATGCGCACCCGACTCCCACTCTTCGCTTTCGTGGGGTGGACGCTCTTCGTCTGGATCTCCCGGTCTCGTAATGTTGTCAACGACGACGATCTGAGCACCGGGGGGACGACGTGGCGGCTTGGTGCGGCGTTGCTCTTCGTGGTGTTGGCGTTGGCCGTGCTGCTCATGCGGCGGTTGCTCCCGGCTCGGCTCACCGCAGTACTCGCCGTTCTGGTGGCGTGGACCACGGCGTGGTGGCTGATTCGGGGCATCGGAATCCTGCTCGATGGGCATGCGGTGGGCTTCAAGGTCGTGCACTCGATTTTGATGATTGTGTCGATCGGGCTCGCGATGTGGGCCTGGCGGCGTCGCGACCGATAACGTTTGCATCGTTATGGGACAGCCGGTTACCTTCCTCTCCACCACATCGCCCAAGCCGGGAGTGCTCCGCTTCGAGCTCAACCGCAGCCTGACGGGTATGGGGCACGAGCGGTATCTGGCCGGAGACGAGATTCTTGACACCCGTCCGCCCGATCTATTGGCCGCTCGGATCTTTGCCTCGGGTGAAGTCGCCGCGGTTCACATCTACAGCTCGATGGTCACGGTCACGATGGCCTCCAACGAGCCGAGCGATCTGGAGACAGTCGTGCGAGAGCTCTACACGTACTACGTGCCTGGCGTCGTTATTCCCAGCGATGACGAACTCATCGCCCTCGTTGAATAGCCGGCGTTGAGCAGCGGGCAGAAGCCTTCCTGTCCGAAGACTGAGGCGCGGGATCTGACGCGACCACGTCCCCGCGGGGACGTTTTTGTGCCCGATACCGACATAAAAGCGTCCCTGCGGAGACGCTTTCTCTGAAGTTGGCGGGATGCGTTAGCGCGAGAATTCGGCTTCGACGTATAAGTCAAAAGACATATCAGGTGTGCATTATATAATAAATGGCTGATATGTTCTCCCTATGTCCAACAACGCACTCGACACGCTTGAGCGATTCGGCACGGCATTGGCCGACCCGATTCGTCGCCAGGTACTGCTCGCTCTTCTCGACGGACCCAGCTATCCGAACGACCTTCTCGAGGTGATTGACACGAGCCAGCCCAACCTCTCCAACCATCTCGGCTGCCTGCGCGGCTGTGGCTTAGTGAAGACGGAACGAGAAGGCCGCCGGGTTCGCTACGAACTCGCGTCGGACCGACTGGTCCACGCGCTGGAAGATCTCGTGGGGCTCCAGCTCGACATTGATCCCAGCCGCGTCGAGCTTGGACTCCGGTCATGATGGCTACCGCCGCGCTCGTCTTGTACGTCGTCATGTTCTTCGTGGTCTTCGTGCTGCGCACGGTCATCCAAAAACGGAAGGCGGCGACAGCGGCATTCGGGCCGGGGTACTCGGCACCAATATCGGGTCGATCGAGTGGATTGCCGGCTGGGTGCTACTCATTGCGCTTGGTGCCGGCTTCGCTTCGCCCGTCGTCGAACTCCTCGGACTCGATCCGCTCAGCGAGAACAACGTCTTCCGTGGTGCCGGTGTCGTCCTCGCTATCGCGGGAACGGGGCTCACCTTCGATGCCCAGATGATGATGGGGGACTCTTGGCGGGTCGGCGTCGACTACGACGAGGTGACTGGTCTTGTAACTGGCGGGATCTTTGGCATCGCGCGAAACCCGATCTTCAGTGCGTTGATGCTCGCCGGACTCGGGTTTGCGCTGATGGTGCCAAACCCGCTGTCGATCACAGCGTTCGTGTTGCTCGTGGCCTCAGTCGAACTGCAGGTGCGGTTTGTCGAAGAGCCCTACCTAAGACAAGTGCAAGGCGCCGCATACGGGAAGTACACGGCCGTGGTCGGCCGATTCGTGCCTGGTGTGGGGCGCTAGGCCCAGCGCCGAATCCAGGCGTGCATCGCGATCCCGCCCGCAACACCCGCGTTGATCGAGCGGGTTGATCCGTACTGCGCGATGGAGCACACCATCTCGGCTGCATCGTGGGCTGTGGGGGAGAGGCCGGGGCCTTCTTGGCCGAAGAGCAGTACACACCGCTCGGGTAGGTCGGCCGTTTCGATCGGCACACAACCGGGCAGATTGTCGATCCCGATGATCGGGAGCTCGGCTTCAGCGGCCCACTCCACGAGGGCGTCGATGGATCCGTGGCTGCGAATGTGTTGGTACGCATCAGTCATCATCGCCCCACGGCGATTCCACTTGCGGCGACCAACGACGTGCACTTCGGCGGCCAGAAATGCGTTGGCGGTACGCACGATTGTGCCGATGTTGCGGTCGTGTTCCCAGTTCTCGATTGCGACGTGGAAGCCATGGCGACGAGTGTCGAGATCCGCGACGATCGCTTCGACCGTCCAATAGCGGTACTCATCGAGGACATTGCGACGGTCGCCCTCGGCCAGCAACTCGGGATCGAACCGGGGATCGTCGGGCCAGGGTTCGAGATGAGGGCCGACCCCAACTTCGGGTTGGTCTGCCTCGGTCATCCTCGGCGGCGCGGCGGCCGGGGGAGTCGGCTCCGTCGAGCGCCGTCGGGCGCCATGTGATTCCGGTCGGGGATGTGATGGCGATGGTCGGTCCACTCGTGCCCATCCCAATACCGGATGGCGCCGTCGGCAACTTCTGGGTCGTGGTACCAACCTGCGGCGGCGTGATTCGGATCCTCGTCGCTGGGGGCCACCTCGCCCATACCGGGGAAGAGCACGTTGAGGTTGACGCCGGGCAGCGCCGACCCCATGACGCCGGGCAGCGCCGATCCCGGCGCGGCAGAAGCGGCGGCCTCCGGATGGCTTCGATCGTCTTGCATCGTGCGCAAGGACTCGGCGAGCTTGGGGTCGGGGCCTTCGTAGGGCGGCAAACCCTCCATCGCTCGGAGGATGTTGATCCGTTCGCTCAGCGGCGGATGGGTGCTGAACATGTCGTTGAACTTGCGGCCGCGGGCCTGAGTTTCGTGATCGTCGGGCGATTCGATCCAGAGATGCGACGTGGCGTGGGAGGTCTTACTTACAACGGTGATGTCAGCGTCGAGCTTCTCGAGCGCCTTGCGCAGACCAGCCGGGTTGCGGGTGATCTCGACGGCGGTGGCATCAGCGAGCGACTCGCGGGAGCGACTCACGGCCGCTCGAAGGAGCCCGGCCGCCATCGGCGCGAGTACCGCAACAAGCACCATGCCGATGATGATGATCGGATTCGGGCCGCCGCCGTTGTTGTCGTTGCGGCGACGATGTGAGGCGCCACCGCCAGTGACGGCGCCGAAGTAGAGCATTCTCCAGAAGATGTCGGCGATGAGCGCAATCGACCCGGCTGTCGCGACCGCGACGGTCATCACCAGGATGTCGCCGTTGCGAATGTGGGCAATCTCGTGGGCGATGACCCCTTCGAGTTCGGCCCGGCTCATTTTGTCCATGAGGCCAGTGGTGACCGCTACGGCGGCGTGTTCGAGGTTGCGGCCCGTGGCGAATGCGTTCGGCGAGGGGTCGTGGACCACATAGACGCGCGGCGAGGGAATTCCGGCGGCCAGCGAGACTTCGGCAACGAGGTTGTGGAGCTGCGAGAACTCGCGTGGATCGGCGGGCTGGGCCCGGGTGGATCGGAGAGCCAGCGTGTCGCTCTTGAAGTAGGAGGAAACGGTGATCCCGAAGGAGATCGCGATGGCGATGACGGCCACGATGATGCCGCCGCCGAGGACAAGTGAGACCGTTGCGGCCACCACGGCGAGCAACATGAAGAAGGCGAACATCAACAGCCAGGTGCGACGTCGATTCCGCGCGATCAGGTCGTAGAAGTCGGCGCGCTCGTCAGGCATATAGCCAACCGTACTGGCGACCCAGCACATGCCCGCCGCAGCGTCACGTGCATTCGCCGCAAAGCGACGCGCCCGGGTTACGTTCGAAAGATCATGGACGTCCTCGTTGCGCTGTACGCTGCCGCCGCGCTGCTCCTCCTTGTCGCCGGTTTCGCGAAGATCGTTCGGCCCGCTCCCACCACCGAGCTCCTCGTGACGCTGGGATTGCCCGCCAAACCGGCCGCCGCGATCGCACTCGGAGTTGTCGAGTCGCTCGTCGGCGTTTCGGCGCTGGCGATCGGCGGGTCGATTGTGGCGGGGGCGACCGGGGTGCTCTACGTCGGCTTCGTTGTTGTCGTATGGCGGGCCCTCGCGATGGGAGCGACATCGTGCGGCTGTTTTGGTCGCGTTGACACTCCGCCCTCGATTCTTCACGTGGTGGGCAACGCCGCGTTGGCCGCGGTCTCCTTCGCCGCCATCGCGGGCGACTCGCCGCTCGAGGTCATGGATGGACAACCGGCGGGCGGTCTCGGCTTCGTCGTCTTGATCGGTGTACTCGCCGGGTTGTCTCTCGTTGCGTTGACGGCCCTGCCCGAAGCCCTTTCCGCTCGCCGTGGCAATGCCGCCTCACCGGAATCACGATCTGAATAGTCAGTGGGACTGGCAGTCCGGACACCAGGTGGTGGTGCGGGCATCAAGCTCGCGGCGACGAAGGAGTTCGCCGCATCGCACGCAGGGCTCACCGCTTCTGCCGTAGCAGAACAGCTCATACTGATTCGCTCCCACAGCGCCCTCGGAGTCGACATAGTCCCGCAGGGTTGTGCCGCCGTGATCGAGCCCGGACTGCAGCGCGGCGCGGACCGTTTCGACGAGCTGGTCGGCTCGCTCACGGCTGAGGCGGCGGGTGGCCGGATTGATCTGCGCCATCCACAGCGCCTCGTCGGCATAGATGTTGCCCACACCGGCCACGGCCCGCTGGGCAAGGAGGATGGTCTTCAGATGACGGTTGCTCTTCTTCACGAACGCCGCGAGATGCTCACCGTTGAACGCGTCATCCCACGGCTCGGGACCGAGCGCCGCAAGCGTGGGGATTGCCGCATGGTCGCCCTGGTCAACCACATGGATTCGACCGAATCGGCGAGCGTCATGGAACGTCAGCGTTCGCTCGTCGTCGAAACGCCACCACGCACGCAGGTGTGAGTGGTTGAGGTCCGGGGCCTGCTCGACCGCGAGCCGACCGGTCATCCCAAGATGGATGATGAGCTCACGAGCGATGTCATCGCTGTCTCGCAAGTCGACGATGAGGTATTTGCCTCGACGTCGGGTGCCGACAATCTCGTGAGCGACAGCCTCGATCGCCGGTGTGAACTTCGTCGACCAGTGGCTCCCGCTGTCGACGATGTCGCGCCCCGTCACCGCTGGAGTCAGCTGACGACGGATGGTCTCCACCTCGGGTAGCTCAGGCACGGCCGAACTCTAGACTCGCAGCGCTGTGACTGACGCTTCCCCTGCTCCACTCAATGACCTGGTCGATGCCGCTTGTGCGCAGGCCGCAGAGATCGCCACGCTCGACGCCCCGCGGGCTGAGGCATGGGCGAGTGACCTGCTCGCGCTCGCGGCCGACGAAGGAATCGAGCCGACCGATCTGGTTGGCGCCCTCGCCGGGGCCGCCACCGATGACAGTGCAATCGCGCTCCTCGCGTTGAGTGGATTGATGGAGATCGACACGTCGGCCGCCACGACCCGCCCGGAATGGGCCGCAGCGATCGACACAAGTCGTTGTGAGGGTGCATGGATCCTTCGGGCCGGCGGTGCCCGCTCGATCGCGTTTCGGTTTGTTGATGCACTGGATTCCCGGCACGTCATCACCGTGGATCTTGTCCCCGGCAAACCCGAGACGATCGGCGAAGTCATGGTTGCCTCGGGCGATGTTTTGGATGCCCTCGAGGAATCCGATGGCGCCGTTGAAGTGGAAGAGGGCGATGCCGCCGATCTCGCCGGCCGCGTCGGTGCCGCGTTTAGCGCTACGACCGAACCACCCGACTCGGCTGTCGTCGCCGGCCGGGTGCTCATCCGGCGACTCGTTGTGCTCGGGGTCGACGAGCCCGCCCCGTTAGCCTTCTTTGTCTTGGACATTCCGGCTCCGCCGGAGCGTGACCCCGAAGACGATGCGTACGCGGTCGACGTGCTTGTACGGGCGCTGGGCGGGGTCGACGATGTCCCCGGCCCCGCGGTCTCCAACCGGTGCGAAGGCGCCCAACGATGGCTCGCCGCGTCCCCTGGGGACACCGGTGACCTTGCCGACGTTGTTGCCGGAGCGGTCGGTCCGATCGATCTCGCGCCCTTAGAGGCGAGTGAGCGCGACGCAGTCATGGCGCTCGAATGGGCGGACTGGCTGGGCGCAGTGATCGGCCTGGTGCGAGCGGGCGCCGGTCAACTGGTCGACGGCGAACGACTCGTTGATGCGATCAACCGTTGTCCTGAGGTGACCTCGACGATTCCAAAGGCGGATCGAGATCGGATCGCCTGGGCCTTCGACGCAATTCTTGACGTATGGAACGAGATCGGAATCCTTGAGGGAGGCATCCTCACTGAGGTTGGGGCGACGGTGCTTCCGACTGGTCTTCGGCGGGCGTGGATGCCTCACGCCTGAGCACGTCTTCGTAACCCGGGATGAACCCCGGAAATGCGGGCGCCCAGCCAAGCGATCGGAGCAGGCCGTTGCGGCATCGCTTCCCACTCACCCGGTCGACCGTGATCGTCGGTGGTGTGGGAGCTTCGAGTCTGGTCGCGAGATGGGCAATGACGGTGTCCTTCATCGCCGGTTCGTCATCGGTTGCGATCAGGACCGGTGGCGGCGCCTGGTGGGCGGCGACGATGGCCAGGGCCGACACAACGTCGTCGCGATGAATGCGGTTGGTCCATCGCGGCGTGCCATCAGCGGCGGTCGCAGCCTCGCCTCGGCGCACCCGGTCGAGAAGCGAGCGGCGCCCGGGCCCATAGATCCCCGTGGGACGCACTGAAGTGGTGGAGAAGCGTTGGGCGAGCCACTCCTCGCCGTGCCGCACGATCTCGGCGGTGCGGCGAGTGGGTGCAGTGTCGGTTGTCTCGTCGACCCAGCTGCCATCGTCGGTGCCAATGACCCCGGACGTGGATATGAGAATGACCCGGGTGGGATAGCGGGGGAGGGCACCCATCACCCGAGTGGGACCGTCTTGGTAGGCGAGCAAATAGTCCGTCTCCGCGCGGCCGGGCGGAGCGGTCGTGAAGACGACCAAATCCACGGCCGGCAAGCCCGCGAGCGTGGCGGCGTCGGCGAGGTCGGCAACGATTGGTGTAGCGCCCGGAACTGTTCGTCCGGAACGATTCAGCGTGTACACCTGGTTGCCGACGGCCAGGAGTGTCTCGGCTAACCCCAATCCCAGATCGCCGGCACCAACAATAAGAGTGCGGAGCGGCGTGGTCGGCATGCCCTGACCGTATCCAGTGGCCCCGCACCGTCACTCCCCGACGCTACGGTCGGGTCATGCCTCGACAGCTCAACTTTGAGCCGAACTACGCCCGTGAAGTCATCGACGTCCCTGTCGCCGACGAGATGAGCGAGTCGTTCCTTGCCTACTCCCTTGCCGTCATCACCTCTCGTGCGATTCCCGACGTCCGCGATGGATTGAAGCCGGTGCAGCGCCGCATCCTTTGGTCGATGTTGCAGATGGGAATTCGCCCCAACACGCCCTATCGCAAGTCCGCTCGCATCGTCGGCGACACGATGGGTCGATACCACCCCCACGGCGATGCGGCGATCTACGACACGCTCACCCGGATGGGCCAAGACTTCTCCCGGATGGTTCCCTTTATTGATCCGCAGGGAAACTTCGGCTCACTCGACGATCCCCCGGCCGCGGCGCGCTACACAGAGTGTCGATTGTCCGAAGCCGCCATGGACATGGTGCGCGAGCTCGATGAAGACACGGTCGACTTCCGCCCCACCTACGACGGTGAGGGCGAAGAACCCGTCGTCTTGCCGGCGGCGCTTCCCAGCATCCTCGTCAACGGCACCAGCGGCATTGCGGTGGGTATGGCCACCAACATGGCGCCCCACAATCTTCGCGAGGTCGCAAGAGTCATCGAGCTGGTGATGACCCAGCGCCGGCCCAAGCCCACCGCCGATGAGCTGATGAAGCTCATGCCCGGCCCTGATTTCCCGTCGGGCGGCATCGTGGTCGATGAGAACATCCGCGAGGCATACGAAACCGGCCGCGGCTCGTTTCGAATTCGGGCCAAGGCCCACGTTGAGCAGGTCACCCGTTCACGACAGGCGATCATCGTCACGGAACTTCCTTACCTCGTCGGCCCTGAGCGGGTGCTCGGCAAGGTGCAGGAGATGGCGAACGCCGGCAAGGTCGTGGGTGTCGCTGGCATTATCAACCTCAGCGACATGAATGGTCTCCGCATTCAGATCGACATCAAGCCGGCCGTCAATCCTCAGGCGGTGTTGCAAGAGCTCTATCGACTCACGCCTTTGGAAGAGACCTTCGGCATCAACAATGTCGTGCTGGTCAACAACGTTCCCACCACCCTCGGCATCTTCGACTTGTGTCGGCACTACATCGACCATCGGCTTGAGGTCATTGTTCGCCGTACCGAGTATCGGCTCGCGAAGGCGCAGGATCGGCTCCACATCCTCGATGGCCTCCTTATTGCCCTAGACGCCATTGACGAGGTCGTGGCGATTATCAGAAGTTCGCAAGACGCCTCGGAGGCTCGCGAACGCCTTACCGTCCGCTTCAACCTCAGTGACATCCAAGCCGCGCACATCCTTGACATGCCGCTTCGCCGCCTCACCGCGCTCGCCAAACTTGAACTCGAGGAGGAAGCGGGCGGCCTTCGGGCCGATGTTGCCGACTACGAACAGCTGCTTGGATCGGAAGCTCGTCGTCGCACGGTTGTGCTGAAGGAGCTGGCCGAGATCGTGAAGAAACACGGTGTCGACCGTCGATCGGAGATCATCTCGTTCGACGACATTCCTGTCTTCGAAAAGCCCACCGAGATCGCCGCCACGTTCGACCCCGATTCCGACGAGCCGTGCATCATCACGCTCGCCACGTCCGGAAATATCGGCCGAATGCCGATCGACGGCGGCAAACGCGCCACCCCTGGGCGTCATGATCTACTTGCCGCCCAAGTGATCACGTCGAGCGGTGCACCGATCGCCGCCGTCACCAGCGAGGGACGAGTGTTCGTTGTCCGCGGTGGCGAAGTGGGTGAGGCATCCGGCCGTACCCGAGGCGGCCCAGCCGCTCAGCTCCTTGGTCTCAACAAGGGCGAAGAAGTGCTGGAGCTGGTCATCGCCGGTGGCGAACCGCTCGTGCTGGTCACGGCCAACGGTGTAGCGAAGCGACTTGCAGCCGACGAGGTCGTCGGCACCAAGAGTGGCAAGACCGTCGTTGGTCTGAAGGGTGATGACCGTTTGGTGTCGGCCTTCCGGGCACCGGAG